>ERZ889078.689-NODE-689-length-29676-cov-12.940043_pt1 | contig 29676 bp, 19 predicted proteins | sample MGYA00521266_ERZ889078 | MGnify/ENA primary metagenome ERZ889078 (study PRJEB32303, sample SAMEA104408618) | aquatic metagenome | biome: Brackish water; feature: Pelagic; material: water | place: Baltic Sea | collected 2014-06-16T06:34:00 | depth 76,534 m ...
GGGCCAGTTGTTGTCCCACCTCGGTACGCTTGGTCCCTTCTTCGGTCACCATGACCGCGGTGTTGGTGGCTTTCTGAATATCGCCCAGAATCTCTTTCACCTGGGCCGTGGCCTGGCGGGACTGCTCCGCCAGGCTGCGCACTTCTCCCGCCACCACGGCAAATCCTTTCCCCGCCTCCCCGGCCCGGGCCGCTTCAATGGCGGCATTCAGCGCCAGCAGATTGGATTGATCCGCAATATCGTTCACCGTGGCGATAATATCCCCGATCTGCTGCGTCTGTTCACTGAGCGCCAAGATGGTTTCGGCAATATTGGCCACCTGCTCTTTGATGTTGTCCATCCCCGTCACGGTCTCCTTGACCGCTGTAAGCCCTCGTTTTGACGCTTCCGTAGATTCCTCCACCATCTGCGAGACCAGTTCCACCCGCTCATGGGACTGCTCCGCCGTCTGACGGACTTCCTGCACGGTGGTGCTGGTCTCGTTTACGGAGGCGGCCTGCTGGCTCACGGTAGCAGCCTGCTGACTGGTAGTGGCCAGGATCTCACTGGCGGCGGAGGAGATGTTGGCGGTAGATTCCTTCATACGGGTGGCCAGATTGCGAAGCCCGCTGGTCATGGCGTTGAGATTCCTGCCAAGAACGCTCAGATCGTCTTGGCCGGTAACCGTCAGCTGGCCGGTCAAATCCCCTTTACCTACCTGCTCCACAAAGGTCACATATCCTCGGACCGTGTCTTCCAGATAAGCCTTCACCTTTTGTTCTTCAGCCGCTTTTTGCTCCACATCCTCCATGGATCTCTTCAGTTTCTGCACCATACCATTAAAGGCTTCGGCCAGAATGCGCAGCTCATCTCTTGACGTCACATGGGCCTCCACATCCAGCTGGCCGGATCTCACGGCTCGGGCCGTATCGGTAATCTGCCGCACCGGCCGTGACAGGGTAGCGGCGATCCAGAGAGCCAAAAAAGCCACGATAAGCGCCGCAACGCCGCCGATCACCCAGGTCATGTTTCGAAGCTGCCGGGAAAGGGCAAACGCTTTGCCTTCATCTATCTCTGCCAGGATGGCCCATTTCAACCCCCCAATATTGAAGGGGGCATAAGAAGAAAGAACCTTTTCGCTGCGGTAATCTTTAATAAGACCGGTACCACTTTCACCGGCCAGGGCTTTACGGGAAGCCTCCGTATCCACTCCGTTTTCCGCAACGGTGCCCGACAGGGAAGCTTTGACGGAATGGGTTTCCGGACTGAGCAGGGAATCGGAGCGCATCCGCTTATCCGGCCCCACCAGGTACGTTTCCTTCCCCATTGCCTTTTCCGTGCCGCTGCCCATGATACTGTTGATGAGGCCAAGGGGGATCTCATAGATAAGCGTGCCGGCCCGGACGGGACCGTTGTATATGGGAGAACCGGCAAACATGGCCGGTTCTCCATCCATCAAATCCACATCCACGAAGATAACCTCTCCACTCTTGGCGGAGTTGAGTTGTTGAAAGAGGTGTCCCAGGTTGGTGTCTTTGAACGTATCTGATGCGAGGTTACCGCCGAACACCTTTCCCTTGTTGGTGGTGTAGACCACATTCCCCACATTGTCCACCAACAGGATGTTTTCAAATTCCAGAATGTTTTTGTGCCCGGGAAGAGATGCATGCCGTTCCTGGTGAACCGCACTGTATCCGCTGCCGTCTTCTACATCGAGCAGATCCGGTTTTCCCAAATAGAGAGAACGGACTTTCTCCGGCCCCAGAAAACGAAACCCATTGGCCAGATCACCCATAGAGTATATGATATTGGGTGTTTTACTCATTTCTTGAAGGTCTTTTTGCCAGCGTTCTGCAATTCCAGAAATCCGGTTCTTTTTCAAAATGGCGACACTGGCCATTTGGGAAAATGCCTCCTGTCGCAGAACCTGCTGGGCCTCCCTGTAAAACAACACTCCCATTGCCGCAATGGGTACCAGGGAAAACAAAAGAAACCACAACAGGAGTTTTCCCTGAATGCTTCGAAAAAAAATTACGGATCCTGCGGTTTCATAAGACATATTCAATCCTTGCTGATTCATCGTAGTTGATCCTCAAGAAAACCTGGGAAAGGTTCGTTTTTCGACCGTTACCCCATTTATCAGTACACGGGTTCCCATTTACCGTTCTTAACCTTGATAATGTGGATGGTTCGAATGCCGTCCCCCTTTTTGTCAAAGGCCATCATCCCGGCGGTGCCCCGCCACATTTTCATGCCCTCCAGGCCGGCGCGGATTTTGTTGCGGTTTTCCTGCAACTGATCCGGTGAACTGGTGACGCCTTTCTTCTTCATGATGTCCACCAGAAAATTCAGAATATCGTACACCACCACGTCGAACTGTTCCGGCTCGCATTCCATATCGGCGTATTTTTCTTTGCATCGTTTCGAGAAAGCCTTCACATATTTAGAGACATTCGGGTTGGGATCGCTGGCGTTAAACAGGGCATTGGACCACATTCCTTCGGCTGCCTCTCCAGCCACCTGGATCGTCGTGGAGGTTGCAGTGGCACTGCCGCCCAGGATCGGTTGCTTCAAACCCGCGAGCCGAATCTCTTTGATGAGATAGCCGGCTTCGAAAGGGAAAGCGGCAATGCAAATGCCATCGGGTTTCAACGCTTTGAGTTTTTTCACCTGTTCACTGTAAATCTTTTCACCGGTTTCAAACGTTATGGGGACATCCAGGTCAAGCACTTTAACATTTTGGTTCTTGAATATCCTGGGCCACACTTTATCCCCAAGGGCACGCGTAAAGTTATTTTTTCGATCATAGACAATGGCCACCGTTTTAACATTGTTGGCCTTTACCCAGGCCTGAGCCACAGCCCCTTCCTTTTTCTCCGAACTGACCGTCATTCGAAAGGCATAAGGGTACACCTTGAGATCGCTCAGCCCCGGCTTGGCCGATGCCGTGGCAATGATGGGCACCTTCTCCTCGTTGGTTACCGGCCGAAGCATCGCAAAAGTGCCACTGAACAGGGGTCCGATCACTGCCACGACCTTATCTGAATCGGCCAGTTCCCGATAGGCTTCAATGGCCTTTTCCGGATTCCCCCCCGTATCCAGGGCATACATTTCAACAGGTGTGCCGTTCACCCCTCCTCGCAGGTTTATTTTTTCAACGGCCAGTTCCATTCCTACAATCTGTTTCTTGCCCCAGTCCGGACTGGGACCGGTCATGGGCGCCAGAAGCCCCACTTTAATGGGAACTGGCTCCGCTGAAGCGGGACACAGGAACATAAGGATTATGAAACCCGCAAGAACGCCGATAATTCCTGATTTTTTACACAAATTTTTCATAACCATTTGCCTCCTATAAAGGTTGGATTTCACTCTTCTTAAGTCCGCATTCCGAAATGGTTCAGGTTTTCCCCAATTCGCTGATCCCATATTGTTTCATCGTTATATCAATGGCCTCCATCAGATGACCGGGCTTGATGGGTTTGGAAACATAGGCATCCATACCCGCCGCCAGGCATTTTTCCCGGTCCCCTTTCATGGCATGGGCCGTCATGGCAATGATGGGCACATGGGTCCCCTTCCCTTCTTCCCAGAGCCGAATGCGCCCGGTGGCTTCAAATCCGTCCATCTCCGGCATCTGAACATCCATCAAGATGACGTCAAAACGGTTTTCAGTAAACAGATTGACCGCTTCTTTTCCATTATCGGCAACGGTTACCCCATAGCCCCGTTTACCCAGCACCTTGACGGCCAGTTTCTGATTGACCATATTGTCCTCGGCCAGCAAAATTTTGAGTTTTGTGTTTTCTTCACGGATGGAATGTTTGGTCACCAGCTCCTTTTCCCCCTGCTTTTCACCGCCCAAATTAAGAACCGCCAGGATCGCCAAGTTGAGTTCGGACTGTTTCACCGGTCGGGTCAGATACCCTGAAATACCCAGCTCCCGACAGCGCCTGGCATCGCCCCGCATGCCCACGGACGACAGCATCATAATGGTGGGAATATTCAGTTCCGAGTGTTGTTTCAGCTGTGTGGCCAGACCAAACCCATCCGTTTCAGCAGAACCGGCTTCCAGAAATACCAGTGAAAAAGGGTTTTCCGATTCCCGGGCCTTCAAAAGAAGATTCATCGCCTCCTCCACACCGGCAATGGTCGCTTGCATTCCCCAACCGGAGAGGGTCTCTTTCAAAATCAATTGGTTGGTACTGTCGGTTCCCACCAGCAGAACCCGCAATCCCGCCAGATCCATCGAATCCTGCGGTTTCCCGACCCGGGGTTGCGCCTGAATCAAGAATTTGGCATCAAAATGAAAGGTGCTCCCTTCCCCCGGCACGCTCTCCACGCCGATATGGCCTCCCATCAGTGCCACCAGTTTACCGGAAATGCTCAAGCCCAGCCCGGTCCCACCGTATTTTCGCGTTGTACTTTCATCCGCCTGTGAAAAAGCTTCAAAAATCGTGTTCTGTTTTTCGGGGGGAATACCGATCCCCGTATCCTTGATGGAAAAGTGCAGGATGGCCGCATCTTCTGTTTCACTTGTCTTCCTCACTTCCAGCAGAATCTCCCCTTGCCGGGTGAATTTAACGGCATTACCGATGAGGTTGACAATTACCTGGCGGAGCCTGCCGGGATCACCCACCAGGGCGACGGGCACATCATTTTCGATACGACAGGCCAACTCCAGCCCCTTTTTATGAGCCAGAAGCGCCAGGGTTTTGAGGATGTCTTCCAAATGGTCCCGCAGATTGAAATCAATATTTTCCAGCTCCAGCATATTTCCTTCGATCTTGCTGAAATCCAAAATATCGTTTAAGAGCGACAGCAGCGAATCGGCACTCATACGAACCATATTGAGATACTCCCGTTGCTCATCATCCAGACTCGTATCAAGACATAGATCCGTCATGCCGATAATACCGTTCATGGGGGTCCGGATCTCGTGGCTCATATTGGCCAGAAAGAGGCTTTTGGCGCGGTTCGCTTTTTCGGCCACTTCCTTGGCTTCCGCCAGCGCTACCTGAGTACGCTGCAGATCTTCAATGGCGGTTTCCAGCTCCTGATTTTTCTGAACCGCGTTTTCAAATGAGGAGAAAAGCAGATCCAGAATCTGAAACCGATCCGATGTGATATTATATTCTTTTCCCCCGAAAATGACTTCCACACCCCGCCCTTTGGGACTTCTTTTCCTGAGTTCCCGATTCGCCAGAATGCTTTTGATACGTGCCAGCAGGAATGTTTCCTTGTAGGGTTTGGTAATAAAGTTATCCGCACCGCATGCCAGCCCCCGAATCACGTCTTCGGGGTCCGACAATGACGTCAGCAGCATGACGGGAATATGTTTGAGGGTATCATCCCCTTTGATGTGCCGGCACATCTCATACCCATCCATTTCGGGCATGATAATGTCGCTCACTACCAGATCGGGTTTTCGACCTTTCAGGTAGTTGAGGGCTTCCAGACCGTTTTTGGCCAGCCCCACCCGGTAATCGGCCTCTTCCAGAACAGCTTGGATCAATAAGGCCTGGGTGAAGCTGTCTTCCACCACCAGGATTTCGGTTCTTTTTTCCATACTCATGAATAGGCGCCTTCCGATTCCGTGATCAAGACGGTTCTTTCTTCTGAAGTTCAGGGTATAATTCTTCCACACATTTGGGACAGATACTGTGACTGAACTTCGCCTCCGAATGCCGGCTGATATAGGCCTCCATCTGGTTCCAGGCCCCCTCGTCATCCCGAATCTTCTTGCAGTGGGCGCAGATGGGGATAATGCCATGCAGGGTTTTGATGGTTTCCAGGGCTTCACTCAGTTTTCTATTGCTTTTTTCCAGTTCCCGTTTCTGTTGCAGGCTGCTCTCATAAATGGAAAACAAAAGATCCAGAATTTGTATCCGATCTGAATTGATAAGATGCTTTTTGCCTGCGAAGAACACCTCGATGGCCATTTCGCTGCGGAAATCCTTTCGGATGGTCCGGTTCACGATCATATACTCCACCTGGGAGAGCAGCAGTTCATCTTTATACGGCTTGGTTACGAAGTTATCGGCACCACACTCCAGTCCTTTGACAATATCTTCCGGTTCCGTTAAATAAGTGATCAGAATGACCGGTATGGCTTTGGTTTCAGGCTTTGACTTGATGTGGGCACACAGTTCATATCCGTCCATTTCCGGCATCATGATATCGCTGATAACCAGCACGGGCGGTGAATGGTTGATTTTGCTGAGGGCCTCAGTCCCATTTTCGGCCGTCACCACTTCATAACCCGCCTCACTCAGCAAATGGCGCAACTGAAGGGATTGTGTGGGACTGTCTTCCACCACCAGGATTTCCAGATTGTCCGGTTCTTTTAGAATACTTTTGTAAGCCATACCCTTTCTGCCTCGTTCTAAAGTCTCAATCTTTAACCACCACCGGCCCTTCCAAAACCCCTTTACAGAGCGTCAGAATCATATCCCCATCAACCGGCTTGTTGAGCACTTCGAATTCGGTGCCGCCCTCCGCCATAGTGCTCAGCGCATCAAAGAATTCCCCATAAAAAGCCGTCACAATGTAAACGGGGATTTCTTTATCCCGCTTTCGAATTTCCCGCAGGGTTTCTACTCCGTTCATTCCGGGCATCTTCAAATCCAGAAACACCAGATCGTAGGAACCCTGTTTAAGCATCTCCAGCCCTTCTTTACCGGAGGACGCCGTGTTCACCTCAAATTCGCTGTCTTCCAAAGCCAGTTCAAAAGATTTTCGAATGGCGCTTTCATCGTCAATGACAATGATTTTCTTTCCCATGTTTTCCCCCCTTTAAAAAACCTCAAACCGGTAATCGCACGATGAAAACAGTGCCATTTTCGGCTTCACTGCTAAATTCAATGGAGCCACCCGCCTTTTCAACAATACCGCGACTCACAGACAACCCCAGACCCGTTCCTTTCCCGACCCCCTTGGTGGTATAGAATGGGTCAAAAATCTTTTCTTGAATATCTTCGGGGATTCCATATCCCGTATCGGCCACCCGAACCATCACATGTTCACTGGAATCCTCCTCAATTTGAATATCGATATTCCGGATTTCAGTATCTTTTACCGCATCCACCGCATTGCCGATGAGGTTCAGAAAAACCTGTTGAATATTGCCGGTATCCACTGAAATATTCGGACAACCCGGTGAGGTGGTTACGGTAAAAGAAACGCCGTCCTTTTCAATGCGATAGGACAGCAGTTTGCGCACGCGCTCAATGATTTCCCCGCAGGCGATTTTTTCAAGGATGCCTTCTTTTTCCGATTTCATGCGGGAAAACGTCTGCAGGTTCTTAACGATATCGATGCATCGTTTTGTCTCCCGCTCCATATCGTCCAGTACCGAAAAGACCTTGGTCTCCTTGTCCACATGCTTCTTGCAGTACTGAGCGAAATTGAGCATCCCCATCATGGGGTTGTTCAGTTCATGCGCAATACCCGCGGTCAGCGTTCCCAGTGCCCCCAGTTTCTCCGCTTGAATCAACTGGGCCTGTGACTCCTTGAGATCCCTTGTGCGCTCTTCCACCCGTTTTTCCAGGTTGTCATGGGCCGCTTTCAACTGATTTTCCGTATCTTTAAGCCGGCTGATGTCCACAAAACTCTCCAGCAGGTGACGGCGGCCCTTTAAAATGATGGGGGCCACGGTTTTGAGGATGGGCACCTCATTTCCTTCAGATGTCATGAGAATCCGCTCTGAGTTGTCCACCGTCTCATTGAGATCGGTAATGGGGCACCGGCCCTCTTCAGCGGGACAGATGAAGCGATGGCATACGGAACCCACCACATCTTCTTTGTCAAGACCGATCATTTTCAGGGCGGTGGGATTGGCATCCACAATCAGGTGATTTTCCGGGTCAATCACCACAATACCGGCGGAGGCATAATCAAAAATGGTCCGCATCTGCGCTTCCCGTTCCGCCAGATCCTTTTCCATCTTTTTTCGAATTGAGATATCCCGAATCACCCCCACGGTCCCCAGGAAATCGCTGTTTTCCGCATTGGGATTGATTTCCCACATGCCGGAACTGTTCACCTCCATGATTAAATAGTCCGAACTGAGCGGTTCGATGTATCCAGGCTCAAGCGTTGCCTTGTGCAGCGGCACCAGAACCACCTCAAGCCCTTCCGTTTTTCGTTTCCCCGTCCGCTGTTCGTTAAAAAGTTTGGGCGCCTTTTCATCCCCGGTCTTCTTCCCTTTCAATTTTTTCATAACCGCTTTACGGTCCACCCGTTTTACATCAGCGGGCAGGATAATCTTACTGAAATGCTGACCGATAAGGTCCTCAGGCATATATCCCAATCTTTCTATGGCTTCATTGATAAAGGTAAATTTCCCCTGAGGATTGATCCGGTACACAATATCGGGAATGGTCTTGACCAGGCTTCGAAAGCGATTTTCCGAAACCCTTAATTCATAGACCCGATCTTCCAGTTCTTCATTGAGATCCCGAAGTTCCACCTGGGCATTCAAAAGTTCCGTGTTCCGCAGCACGGCATTTTCGTAGGTGGAGAGCAGCAGGTTCATGATCCGCGTGCTGGTGGAACGTACTTTTCGCCGCTTCCCCCTGACCACAATTTCCAACTCCTCCCACTTCTCATCTTTCTTGAGTTCCAGGGTATGGTCCAGGATATCCTTCACACGGGACAACAAAGCGGTTTCATCAAAAGGTTTGGTCAGGTAAAAATCCGCTTGGGCTTCAACCCCTTTCAAGATATCTTCCGGGTCTGAAAGGGTGGTCAGCAGGATCAGCGGAATTGGCGATAGCAGGGGATCATCTTTGATGGCCCGGCACATTTCATAACCGGTCATTTCGGGCATCATAACGTCACTGATGATCAGTTGAGGACGGATTTTGGATGCCGCATCCAATCCCTCCAAACCGTTGCGAGCCACACGAACAGTGTACCCGTTTTCCTCCAGCAGAAATTTAAGGTACATGGATTGTGTGGGACTGTCCTCTACAATCAGAATGTTGCCTTTTTCGGGCATTTCAACTCTCCTGGAAAGTGGCTTTGGGTTTTACATTCACGAGACTTTTAACCTTTTGCAGGAATTCGTTCTCCCAGGTGGGCGGTTCAAGGCCGAAGCCTTGGGGTTTGGCTACCACATCCAGTGCGCCTGCTTCCATGGCCTCAAAGGCGACATTCATTTCCTGAAAGTTGCTTTTGGCCGTTACCACGATAATGGGCGTTGGGTTTTCCTTCATGATCGCCCTGGTGGCCTTCAGCCCGTCCATGACCGGCATGGCCACATCCATGGTGATCAGATCCGGTTTCAGGAGACGGGTCATGTCAACGGCGACCCGTCCATCCACGGCTTCCCCCACCACCTCAATTTCCGGATCGGCATTCAGCAGTTCCTTTAAGATCATTCGGATGGTGTTTGAATCATCGACGATCAATACGCGTATCATGAGATTAACTCCTTAATTTTCTGACCGATTTTCTGAAGTGCCAGCACCTCGCCGGCCGCACCCATGTTAATGGCTTCCTTGGGCATGCCGAAAACAATGGAACTGGCTTCATCCTGAGCAATGGTGTACGCCCCTTCCTGCTTCATGGCATAGAGACCATTGGCCCCGTCCCGGCCCATTCCGGTCATCAGAACCCCCACCGCGTTTCGCCCATACTGTTTTGCCACCGAGTTGAACAGTGCCGTCACCGAAGGTCGGTGCCCGTCCATGGGGCTCTCCTTAAGCAGGGCCACTTTCCCCCGGCCGGTGACCTGAAGGTGCACCTCGTCGGGCGCAATGTAGACGTTTCCCGCCAGGAGTGGCTCGCCGGCCTCCGCAAGCTTCACCCGCAGGGCAATGGTCTCGTTGAGCCACCGGGCCAGTCCGTCGGTAAATCCTTTGCTGATATGCTGAACCACCACCACCGGCACGGGAAAAGTGCCCGGCAGTTCGCCCAGAACCGTACGAAGGGCCGGAGGGCCACCGGTAGAGGTGCCCACCGCTACGATTCGGTACCGGGTGACTGCCCGTCTCACGGCATTTTCCTTTTTTGCCGGTTGAGGATGCTCCTGAACCTTCCATTTGCGCCGGATCACCTTCACATCGGCCATGGCTTTGACCACATCGATCAGTTCAGCGGCTTCCGGATCATCCTCTGGAAGACCACGGGGTTTACCAAACACCATCAATGCCCCCGACTCCACCCCTTTGTAGGTCGCCCCCAGGCGAATATCCGATTCGGTGCTGGTGAGCACCACAATGGGCACCGGGTTTTCAGACATAATCCGGCGAATGGCTTCGTAGCCGTCCATGGTCGGCATCTGAATGTCCATGGTGACCACATCCGGATGAAGCCGGGTCACCATTTTTACGGCCTCTTCTCCGTTTCGCGCTTCCCCGATCACATTCAGTTCCGGATCGGTGCTCAAAATGGCGCGAATCAAATGCCTGAGCGTCGGTGAATCATCCACAATTAACACATTGGTCATATCACTACCCGATTAAACGTTCGATGGTTTCCAGCAGCTCCTGCTGATCAAAAGTGCCTTTGGTGATATAGACATCGGCGCCCGCCTCCATCCCTTTCAGTTTGTCTTCAGGGGATTCCAATGAGGTTACCAGCACAATGGGCAGGTGCTCGAAGCGGTTGTCCTGCCGAACTTTTTCCGTCAACTGAAAGCCGTTCATGCGGGGCATTTCAATGTCAAACACCACCGCATCAAAGGATTCTTCCTGCATCTTTTCCCATCCTTCCAACCCGTCGGCGGCCTGGGAAACATAGTACCCCGCATTTTCCAGAATATTTCTTTCAAGGGTGCGGGTGGTAATGGAATCATCCACCACCAGGATCTTCTTGACGACCGCTTTTTTCACGCTTACCTTCTTTAACAGGGAACTTCCCCGCAACCCCTGAGCAGAATAAATGATGCTCCCGGGATTTAAAATCATGACCACCTGACCGGTTCCCAGGATCGTTGCCCCTGCGATATTTCGCACCCGCTGCAGCTGGCTTCCGAGGTTCTTAACCACCACCTCCTGCGCACCCAGAAATTCATCCACCTGAAACGCCAGCCTTTTTTCCACCGCCCTCAGGACCACCACGCCGATTTTCCTGTTGTCATTTTCGGGGTTTTCCATAACGGGAAGCTCCAGAATCTCAGCCATGGAGATCAGCGGCAAGGCGCGTCCATCAATACGAACGGCGGGCTTTCCTTCCATGCGCCGGATCTCTTCCGGTTTGAACTGTAAAATGCGCTCAACCGTGGTGTTGGGAACCGCAACGGTTTGACCGGACACACTCAGCATCAATACATGGCTGGTGGCCAGGGTTAACGGCAGAATCAGGTTAAAAGAGGTTCCCTTGTCCACTTCGGTATGGGTTTTTATCTGGCCGTGGAGTTTTTGAAGCTGCTCCCGAACCACATCCATCCCGACCCCCCGGCCGGAGAGATCCGTAACGGTCACATGGGTGGAAAGACCGGATTGAAACACCAGGTCAATGGTTTCCTCCACACCGAGGGTTTCAGCATCCGCCGGTGTAATGAGATTGTTTTTCACGGCGGCACGGCGAACCGCCGCCAGATTAATCCCCCGTCCATCATCGGATACCTCCAAAACAATATGGTTTCCGCTCTGGGAGGCTTTGAGCTGAATTGTTCCCAGTCTGGACTTGCCCTTCTTTAAACGTTCATCCGGCGTTTCGATGCCGTGATCAATGGCGTTTCTGAGCAGATGGGTCAGGGGGTCTTTCAACCCTTCCAGGACCTGCCGGTCAATCTCCGTTTCGGCACCCTCCAGAACCAGTTCGACTTCCTTTCCCTTCTCACGGCCGATATCACGGATCATTCGCGGGAAAAGATCAAAAAGCGTGGCGATGGGCACCATACGGACGCTTCGTACGCCATCCTGCATGTCATCGGTCAAAAGCGCCAGATGACGGTAGTCACTCTCCAGTGACTCGGAGAGCCGGTTGATGTTTCGACCCACGCTGTTGATGTGATTTTCATTGATGGAAAAAAAATCGAGAAGAGCGCCGAGTTCTGAATCCCCTTCACCTCGGCGGTCCACCGCGCGCTTCAGGGGTCGGGATTTGCGCCATAGTTTCTCCCAGCCACCCAGTACGGATTGAACGGACTTTAATTCTCCCAGGCGCTGTTCCATGCGCATTCGCGCCACCAACAGTTCGCCCATTCCCGCCATGAGCGCATCCAGCTTTTCAGTTTTCACACGAATGGTATCCCCGGCCATAAGGCGTGGAAAACCGATTTGTGGTTTTGCACTTTCATCTTTTGAGGGGGTTGGGGTTTCTCCTTCGGGTCCGCATTCCTTTGAAACGCCTTTCGATGCTAAAAGGTCCTCTTCAGGTTTTGCTGTTGTTGGAGCCTTTTTCCCCTTTGCCGATGCCGGTTTTGTTTTAGCCGATTTCGGTTTAACCGGTTGGGGTTTCTCACGGGATGAATCCGGAGCAGGTTCCTTTCGAGAATCTTTCTCATGGCTCAATTCCCCCCGCAATACCCCGTCCAGTTCGGACATGACCGATTTTCTCGCCCCAAATGTAAGCCCACCTCCCTCAAGATGCATACGCATGGCTTCCGTCAGAAGATCGGTGGCGCGAAGCAGTCCATCCACCAACTGGGAAGAGGCCTCCAAATCTCCTTTTTTGAGCGCCCCCAGTACGTCTTCCATCTTGTGGGCCACGGTACCGATGTCTTTGAGTTCCACGGCACGGGCTGATCCTTTGATGCTGTGTGCCGAGCGAAACAGGGCTTTGAGCAATTCATCTTTTTCTTCGACTGGCAGGTTCTTTTCCAGTTCCAGAAGACCCTTGTTCAAAGCGGCCGTATGCTCTTCCAGTTCCACCCTGAAGGTCGCTATCAATTGACGCTGAAGTTCTTCGCGATCCATTTTTGTCTCCAATGAAATGGGACTTTTAATTCAGGCGATACCGCTCCGCAACCCGTTTCAACTGTTCCGCCAGAGCGTTGAGGTTCCGCGCCGATTCCTCCACCTGCCGTGTCCCTTCTTCGGTCTGGCCGGTTGCCTGGTTGATGTTTTCCATGGCGTTGGAAATCTGGTCCATGCCCGCCACCTGTTCCTGACTGCTCGCGGCGATCTGTGAAATGATCTGGGTCACCTTTTTTACATTCTCATTGATGGCGTTAATGGCTTTCCCCGCTTTTTCAGCCTGTTTAAACCCCTCATCCGCCCGTTTGGTGCCTTCTTCCGTCACTATCACCGCCGTGTTGGTGGATTTCTGGATCTCCCCCAGAATCTCTCTTACCTTGGAAGTGGCCTGACGGGACTGGTCGGCCAGGCTGCTCACTTCTCCGGCCACTACCGCAAATCCCTTGCCCGCCTCCCCCGCCCGTGCCGCTTCAATGGTGGCGTTGAGCGCCAGCAGGTTGGACTGGTCCGCAATATCGTTGACCGTTTCAATAATTTCTCCGATCTGCTGGGTCTGTTCGCTCAAGGCGAGAATATTTTCAGCAATGGTCGCCACCTGTTCCTTGATCCGGTTGACCCCGGCTGACGTCTCCCCCACCGCCGTAAGTCCCAATTCCGCCTCGGACATGGATGCTCTTGCCATTTCCGCCACCTGGCGGCTTCTCTCGGCGCTTTGCTTGGCGGTCTGCCGGGCCTGATCCACCGTACTGGATGTCTGACTGACGCTGGCCGCCTGCTCACTGGCCGTGGCCGCCTGTTCCTGGGTGGCGGCCAGAATTTCTCCGGTGGCCGATGTCATGTTCTGCACGCCCTGGGAAACCTGGATGGCCAGTTCCTTCAGACTGCGGGTCATTCGGTTCAGATGGTTTCCGAGAGCGTTCAACTCATCCTCTCTATCGGGCGGTGTCACTTCAGCGGTGAGATCGCCCTTTCCGACAGCCTCCACGAAGGTGACATACGCTTTCACGGTGGTTTCCAGATACTGTTTGGTTTCGCGGTCCACCTGGGCGCGCTGTTCCACTTCCCGGTTCATCTCCTTGAGGTTCCGGACCATCCGGTTGAAGGAATCCGCCAGCTTGCCGGTTTCGTCTTTGGCGCTAACCTTTGCAGTGACATCCAGATCCCCGGCACTGATTTTCTCCGCCGCCTCAGTCAATGTTCCAATGGGTCTTGAGATTCGAGCCGCCACTATCCAGAGCAGCAAAAGGGCCAGAGCCGTAAATACCGCACCGATCATGATCATTCGCCACATGAGGCGGGTGGCGGTTTGGGTAACCACATCAATGGGCAGATTGATATTGATCGACCAGGGTGTTTGGGCATGACCCATGTTAAGCGGTACAAATACCGCGATACGCCCTTCGTCCAGTTCAAAGACTGTTTTTCCTGACTGAATATACGATAGGTCCTCCTGCCAGTCCCCGTGAATTTTTCGCATGTGTGCACCGATATGCTCGTCCAGGCCATCGGAGGCAGCGATCAGACCTCCGTAGGATATCAGATTTAACGTTGCTTTTCCGGGATAAGGGTTGTGCTTTTTCAAATAGGATTGCAGCGCTTCCACACTCACATCAACCCCCACGACCCCTCGGAAAACACCTTTTTCTTGGATGGGCGCCACCAGGGATACCATCAACACGTCTTTTCCTTGAACAGGATAAAGGTAGGGTTCAATAATGCATTCCCGCTGCCGTTTTTTTGGCAGTTGATAATAATCCCCGGTCCCTTCGGTTTCGTAATCTTCAGGTGTCTCCACCTTGATCTCGCCCGAAGCCCCACGATTCCAGTAGGCCATAAAGCGGCCGCTTTGATCATAGGGAAACCGACCTTTGAACGTGTCGTCTTTTCCATCAAAGGCATCGGGCTCCCAGAGCGTATAGGTTCCGATAAAATCGAGGTTTTTTTCAGTCATGGTTTTGAGCATTTGGTTGACCTGTTCCCGGCTCAAACCGCTACCCCCTGCGGTACTGAGAACCTGTGCCAGGGTGCGGGCCGCGTCAAGCGGAACATCCAGTTTGGCCTTAACAAAATTGGCAATGCTCTTACCATCGGCCACAATACCTTTTTCTGCCGTCTCAAGGGCAATTTTTCGCTGCGTCACGGCGGCGTAGGCCACAATGAACCCGAATGTCAACAACATGCATATGCCCACCCATAAAAGGATCTTTGCTCTAATGGACCGAACGCTTAAAAACACCATCTACGCCACCCCCATTTAAATTGATTCTTCCCGCACAATGATCCCCGGATGGGAAATCAGTTTTTCCAGATCCAGAATCATGAGCATGTTCGAGGTCACCCCTTTAATAAACTCCTGCCCCCTGGCGGAAAGGGTTTCCGATGCCGGTTGAATCGCCGTCAACGGGACCTGTTCCAGTTTCGGCCGGTCTTCCGCGAGAATGCAGAATTCCATCAACATTCGAGACGGCTTCATTTCACCGCGGATCAACAGCACATGGGCTTTTTCCATATTGAGCTCAGCACCGATTTCCAGGTATGCGGCAATGTTCATGATGGAATAGATCCTGCCTCTGATATTGGCCGCCCCCACAATAAAATTCGGCGTGCAGGGCACCAGGGACCACATCTCCCGCTTCAGCGGCTGAATCTCATGAATGTACTGCATATCCACGCCGAACCGTTCTTCGCCCATGCTAAAAGCGAGCAACCGCAACACATCCTGTTCCGCTGATGCCGCGTCGTCGGTTCGGGCCAGTGCCCTGGCCCGGTTTTCCAGAACCTTTTGAATTTCAACATCAGAGGATATTCCGCTCTCCATATTCTCTATCCTTTCGCTTGAGCCAATTTCAAAACGCCCTCTTTTGCCCGATTTCTGCGTCAGTCGCAAATTTTAATCCTCGAAATATTCAGTATATTCCTGTGTTTAAAATTTCCGCCCTCCTTGATATCGAACAAAATTGAACATTTTGAAACTGGCTCGCTTATTGCAGCGTTTTTACCATGGTCAGAAGCGTCCTGGCGGTCAAATCATCCGTACCCGGCAAAACGGTTTCCGGGGCCAGAGCAGCGGCCAGGTCAATGGCCTGCCGACGGTGCCGGTCCGATTTCTCTTTCTGTTTCAACTGTCCATAGAGCATTGCCATTGAAACGTGTGCCAATGCAAAATCAGGTTCTAGGAAAAGCGAACGTTTCAAACGTTCCATGGCCCCTTTGTTATCGCCCAATTCCTGATGGATCAGGCCCAGCGTATAATAGACTTCCGCTTTGAGAGGATTGATTTCGATGGCCTGTTCACAGAACGAGCGGGCCGCTTCCATCTGGCCGATGTTGGCATGGACCCGGCCCAAGTGATAAAGGCTTTCCGCATCCTGAGGGTTTTCGGCAATGCAACGCAAAAATAAATCCTTGGCTTCTTCATACCGTTTCCGCCGAACCAGATCGATGCCCTGCTCCAGGAAATCCTCCTCCGTCAGGTTCTCCGGCGAATCGGCATACCGTTCAGATTTGGGGGGGGGCATGTTTTTAATCACGGGCGGCGGATATGTTACTTCCTCTTGAAAGATCATGCTTTCCGGTGAGGGATCGGGTTGAAAAGGAGACAGGGGCATTTCTTCAACGGGTCTGTAATGAAAGGGTTTCGGCTTCGTCACCGGTTCAATTGACTTTTGGTATACGGTTCCACCCGAGAAAACACGATAGGCATATTGGTCAAAAACCGGGATGCTGATCTCGGCTGCGCCCATCATAAGCCAGCCGCCCGTGACCAGGCACTGGTAAAAACGCTTCACCACATCACGGACCACCTTTTCGGAATAGTAGATGGCCACATTGCGACACAAAATCAGGTCCATGGCGCTGGTGTTGGTGAAAAGGGACGGATAAACCGGCTCATTTAAGTTGAGGTACTCAAAGTGCACAGTTTTGCGAATTCTGGGAATCACCTCATATTCTTCATCTTTCTTCCTGAAATAGCGGGACTGAAATACCGGTTCGGTCTGACGAAAGGACCAGGGGCGATAGCGTGCCACCTTCCCTTTATTCAGAACCTTTTTGTTAATATCCGTCCCAAGGATGCAGATATTCCACCGATCCACATCTGAAATCAGCTCGGACAGGAGTATGGAGAGCGTAAAGGCTTCTTCACCGGATGCACATCCCGCACTCCAGATGCGAATGCGCCGGTCCTTTTCGTGAGCGGCAATGATCCGAGGCAGCAAGTGTTGCCGCAGGGCTTGTATCTGGTTCTCATCCCGAAAGAAATAGGTCTCCCCCACCGTCAGCTCCTCGATCAACGCATCCCACAGAGGGCTGTCAGTCTCGGTTGCCTCAAGCATCCGGAAATATCGGGTCAAGTCATTCTGGGCGACCTTTCCACACAGCATGGTGATGCCCCGACCCAGGGCATTTCGCCTTTTGATGCCAAACAACATGCCGGTCCGCTGAAGAACCAGTGTCTGAAACCGTTCATAATGATCATTGCTCAGAAAGTGTTGAAATGCGGGCCCTGTTTTCATGAATTGGGTCATCAATTTGCCTCAGGGTCATCAAATTCAATGAGCGCACCGGTGTCGAGTTCATCGGCTTCCAGAACCAGATACACCTCATCATTTTTTCGAATCACCGCGTTTAACAGCGGCGATTCTTTCAACTTGCCCTCCGGTTTGGTAAGATGACCCTCGGAAATCGCCACCACCTCTTCCACGGTTTCGGCCATGACGCCCAGTTTGCGGTTTTGTGTTTGCATAACCAGAATACGATAATCCGGATGGGCCTCTTTATGCGACAATCCAAGTCTTTTCCTGAGACTGATAACCGGCATCACCCTGCCATGCAGGTTGAGAAGGCCTGAAATCCACTCAGGCGCCTCCGGCACCGGAACCAGTGCCGCCATTCGAATCACCCGCTCCACCTTTTCAAGGGGAAAGGCCAGCTGCCGATCACCGATACGAAATGTGAGAAAATGCAAAGCCGTCTCAATCGAATCCGTTGTTCGAGTTTCCCGCAACTCCGGTTCTTGACCCGAAGTCGCCTTTTTTCTCTTCGTCATCGCTTTTTTCTCCGCCTCATGTTTTTTTTTGCGGACATCAAAAATTTCCTTCTTCGATCAATATGTTGACTCAATGCCGGCATTCTTTCACCGGAATCCAGAACGTTTATATTGAACCTAAAATCTGCAAACGTCTCTTTTAATGTTTATTTTCAGTTTGAAAAAAGTTGAATGCAGGCTTTAGGTTGAAAGCTCCCGGGTAGCCGAGGGCAGTGTAAATCGCTTTTCTTCGAACAGTCTTAAGCAAGCACTCACCACCTGCGGGTCATAAAACTTTCCGCTGTTCTTTGAGATTTCCGCCAAAGCAATCTTGAGATCCAGGGCCGGCCGGTAGGGCCGGTCCGAGGCCATGGCTTCCACCACATCAGCCACTGCAATAATCCGCGCCTCAATGGTGATTTCCTCCCCGGAAATCCCAAAAGGATAGCCTGAGCCGTCCATACGTTCCTGATGCTGCGCCACAAACCGGGCGATGGGCCATGGAAAGGGAATGTCTTTCAAGATGTCGTATCCGTCCTGGGGATGACATCGGATCATTGCCATTTCCGCGTTGCTCAAACGCCCCGGCTTGGTCAGGAATTCGGCAGGGATGGATATTTTGCCGATGTCGTGAACCAGGGCGGCCATATGGATGCCGAGGATCTGTTCTTCAGGGAGTCCCATCTCTTCGCCGATGGCACGGGACATCAATGCCACCCTGTGCTGGTGACCTGCCGTATAGGGATCTCTTGTTTCCAGGGTCCTGGCCATGGCCTCCACCGTGCGTGTCATGGTATTTTCGAGAACTTCAAGGCTTTCTCTGAGGCTCTCCTTGGTGCGGCTATGCTCTGAGATGTCCCTGAGAGAGGCAAGATGGGCCTTTTCTCCTTCCCATCGGGTTTTGGTCACCCGCATTTCCACCACCATCAAACCCCCGCCCGGCCGTAAGATATCCAGTTCCGTCCTGCCGCCTTCCACCATGGGACATCCCAAAGGGGTTCCAATGACTTCTTCCGCCTTACGCTGGAAAATCTCTTCCGCCGCCGGGTTCATGAATCGTACATTCTCTTCCGGGTCAAAAATAACGATGCCGTCCGGGTTTTCCAAAATCATGCTGCGAAAATTTTCCTGGCTGATCCGAAGGGTTTTCTCCATCTCCCGGCGGTTCTCCGCTTCGATTCTGAGATTCTCGTTTGCAGTGGCCAGGGCGGCGGTTCTCTCCGCCACCATGGTTTCCAGACGGCCATGGATACTTGCCAGTTCTCTTTCCGCCTCCCATCGGGCAGACAGCGCCAGAGAAAACTGGCGGATTTCCTTGGTGTTAAAAGGTTTTTCCAGATAGAAAAGCTTGTCCTTCGGCTGGACCCGGCGTTCTATTTCATCGATACTGGCATTGGTATCTCCGGTGACCATGACGATCCCCATTCCCGGATCCAGTTTTCGGATTTCCTCCGCCGCCCACACCCCGTCAGGGCCATGGGGCATGAGGATGTCCAAAAAAGCCACGCTAAAAAACCGGCCCTCCAATTTGAAGCTCCGAACGGTTTCCACAGCCTCTTTGGCCCCGGCGCAACAGGTCAGATCAAAATGAATCCCGGGGGGCACAACACGGAAAACCCGTCTGTAAAGGTCAAGAATCGTCGGCTCATCGTCGAGGGCAAGGATATGAAATGCGTTTGTTTTCATAAAACCTCGTTTTTAAATCATTCAGATGTCAATTGTCAGTTATCAGTTGTCAGAAAAAGCTTTTTGGAATTAATTTATTCTCAAATCTCAGTAAGGAACCTTTTGAACGCCGTTCGATGCCTTCTGCTTTCAAAATAACCGCCATCCTGACAACTGATAACTGTCAACTGAGAACTGCGGCTATGCCGCGTTAGGCATCTAAATACGGTACCGATCCACAATTCTTTTCAGCTGCCCGCCCAGAGCGTTAAGGTTCTGGGCAGAACTTTCCACCTGACGCGTCCCCTCTTCAGTCTGCCGGCTGGCCTGACTGATGTTTTCCATTGCACCGGAAATCTGTTCCATTCCGGTCAATTGTTCCCGTGTACTAACAGCAATCTGCCGAATGGTCTGGGTCACATCCTGAATCCTTTCAGAGATGGTTTGAATGGCAGACCCCGCTTTTCCGGCCTGTGCAACACCGCTGTCGGCACGCTTGGTCCCCTCTTCAGTGACCATTACCGCCGTATTGGCTGCCTTTCGAATATCCCCCAGGATATCTTTCACTCTGGCGGTGGCGGTCCTGGACTGTTCCGCCAGGCTGCTGACCTCTCCGGCAACCACGGCAAACCCTTTCCCCGCCTCCCCGGCCCTGGCCGCCTCGATGGTGGCGTTGAGCGCCAGCAGGTTGGACTGGTCCGCGATGTCGTTGACCGTTTCGATGATTTCACCGATCTGCTGGGTCTGTTCGCTGAGAGCCAGTATCGTTTCCGCGATGCTGCTGACCTGCTCTTTGATTCGGTTCACCATCTCCATGGTATCCTGGATTGCATGCTGGCCCACATCCGCTTCCTTCATGGAAGCATTTGCCATCTCCGCCACATGAGCGGCCCGTTTGGAACTCTGCCGCGCGGTCTGACTGGCCTGTTCCACTGTACTGGCGGTCTGGGTGACGGCTGCAGCCTGCTCACTGGCCGTTGCGGCTTGTTCCTGGGTGGCGGCCAGGATTTCACTGGTGGCCGAAGTCATGTTCTGCACCCCTTCGGAAACCTGGGTTGCCAGTTCCCGCAGGTTATCCGTCATACGGTTCAAGTGGTTGCCCAAAGCGGTCAATTCATCGTCCTCACCGGGAGGTGTCACTCGATCTCTTAGATCGCCCTGCCCCACTTTTTCCACAAATCGCACGTACTCGCTCACTGTGGTTTCCAGATATGTTTTGGCTTGTCTTTCGCTTTCAGCTTTCGCTTCCAAATTTTGGAGGGTTCCTTTCAGGCTTTTAACCATATCCGTGTAGGCCTGTGAAAGGACACCGATTTCATTGTTGTACCGACGACTCAGTTGAATTTCCAGATTCCCCTCCTGAACCTGTTTGCTGGTTTCGGCCAGTTCCACAATGGGCGCCGCAATCCGGCGTGCCATCACCATGGAGACGAACACGCTTCCCAGCACGGAAATGCCCAGGATGCCGAAAATAATCCAGGATGACGTTTCCTTCGTACGGGCCAGTTGACCTTTAACAGCTGCCAGTCCATTCAATGCGGAAAAGGCGGCGGACTCCGGTTGAACCACAAGGACATGCCATTCTAAGCCTTTAAATTTTTTCAAATCCGCAAACCGGTCCGGTCGGCTTTGGGCATAACCCACAGCCACCGCAGTTTGATCCAAGCCTTTCTGATCCATCATGTAACCGTCAGGTTTATGGCCCTTTTCCAACACTGCCAATGCTGCTGTCCACTTTCTGAAAAGAAGGTTGCCATTATCGGTCATGATGAAATTTTCGTTGTGGCCACTATGGGTATCCGCAATGAGGAACCCTTTTCTGTTAAACGCATAGACTTCACCGTCCTGGATTTGATTTGCTCCGCGATCCGCAATGACCTGAACGCTCTTGATATCCAGTATGGCTTTCAAAACACCGGCAGGCTGTTCGTTTGTATCGGTGATGCGAACGGCGATTTCAATGGAATAAATGCCCGCTGATTTGTCATATTCGATATCCCCTACAAAAATCCCGTCAACCCACGCCTTATCCCACCATAACTCCCCCTTCTGTAAAAAATCCGAAGTCTTGCTGCTATAGGCTACGTTAAACCCGTGCTTCTCGGTAAAGAAGATTTCCGTAAACTCCGGCATCAGCCGGCTCAACTGCACCAAATATTCCGCCGCTTCCGATTTCGGAAATATGGCCCGGGTATCCACCATACGTTTCTCCACCGAGACTTCGTCTTCTTTGGCCAGTCCCAGCATTTCCGAAAATGTTGACGCCCTTGCGGCCTCCTTTCGGATCAGGGGGGTTTCACTCCAGGTAATCACATCGAGAATCCGCTCCCGCATGAAACTGTCCATCTGAAACATCGTGTTTTTTGCATCAGCTGAAAGCCTGCTTCCCACAACAGTTCCAGACATTCGATAACGGGTCTCGTCCAGAGCGGTTTCCAGCTTTTGAACTGAATTGCTCAACAAAATGCTCACCATCACACCGATTACAATCAGAGGGAGGAGCACACTGGCCAACAGGGTGAACATCATACTTCGTTTCAAACTGCCGAATTTTCTTTCTTTCTCAACAGAACGCTTTCCGCCCAACGGTTTCCTCCCAAATATGCATATGAGCAAATAATTGATTCGCCTAATCAAACGAGGTTGTATTGTTCAACAACCCTCCTGAGCTTTTCCGCTTGGGAATTCAGATCTTGAACCGCCCCCTCCACCTGCCTTGTCCCCGCTTCGCTCTGGATCGTGGCCTGGCCGATACTCTCCATGGCAGCACCAATCTGATCCATCCCCGCCAACTGCTCCTGAGCACTGACCGCAATCTGTTGTATCGTCTGGGTCACGGCCTGAATATTCTTGTTAATGCTTTGAATCGCCTTGCCTGCCTTCTCGGCTTCCAGCACCCCGGAGTCAGCACGTTTTGTCCCCTCTTCCGTCACCATCACGGCCGTGTTGGTGGCCTTTTGAATCTCTCCAAGGATCTCCTTCACTTTGCTTGTGGCTTCTCTTGACCGAACCGCCAGATTCCCAACCTCTCCGGCCACCACGGCAAACCCTTTTCCCGTCTCTCCGGCCCGGGCGGCCTCTATGGACGCGTTCAGAGCCAGCAGCTTGGACTGGTCTGCGATATCGTTGACCGTTTCAATAATTTCCCCGATCTGCTGCGTCTGCTGGCTCAGGGAAAGAATGTTCTTTGCAATGGTTCCCACCTGCTCTTTGATCCTGTTGACACCCTCTAGAGTTCTCTCCACTGCCCTGAACCCCCTATCAGCCTCTTTGGAAGATTCCTGGGCAACCCCGGCAACCTGCTTCGCACGTTCAGCCGACTGCCGTGCGGTTTGCCGGGCCTGCTCTACGGTACTGGAGGTTTGACTTACGGCTGCCGCCTGCTCGGCAGCCGTGGCTGCCTGTTCACTTGTGGAGGCCAGAATCTCACTGGTCGCCGATGTAATATTTCTCGTGGCATCCCCGATCTGCCCCTGAAGGAAATCATTGGCACTCTGAAGAACCTGTTCAATTTTTTTGAGTTCACTCACATCGGTCATATATTCTACGGCTCCTACCACATTCCCTGAAACATCCAACAGCGGCGTACCAATATACTGGACAGGCATATTTCCTGCCCCATGCAATACGGTTTGTCCTGAAGAGACCCTTTTTTGTTCCATGGCCTGCCTTGTTCGACACTCAGTGGTATTACAATGTTCGGTTTTGAACAGGTCATAGCATTTTTTCCCAATGGCATTATCAACGGTGGTGTTAACCCATTCCGCGCCTTTTTGGTTAATGAATTGAATATTAAATCGATCATCAATGGCGATAACCGGTGTCGGCGCGTTATTCAGATAATTCTCCATTTGCGTCATGGTTTGCTGTAGACTGCCGACCATCTGATTAAAGGCGTCAGCCAGTACCTTTGTCTCATCCCTGGAATCAATTTTAAGGCGGTGACTCAAATCGCCTTTCGCCACCCGTCCGGCAAAACCAACCACTGCATTCAGGGGTCTAATGATAGATCTGATGATTACCGTTGAAAAAGCGATGCAGATCATGAGAAGTACCACGAGTGCAATCAACAGAACTTTTTTAGTGAGAGACACCGCCCATGCGGACAACTTCCCCGTACCCGAGGAAAACATTTTGGCCATAAGATCCATTTCTACTGCGATTTTGTCCATATCCGCCAGTAGCGCTTTCTTTTGATCCACCCCCTTGATTATGGTGTATTCTTCAGCCAATACCCGGTATCGATCCGCCAATGTGTTGGCTTTTGTCGCAATCTCCACCAGTGACGTCACCAAAGGCTGTGAAGAGAGAAGATCGACAATCCTGACAATGTCAAAAGCTTGGTCGTAATCCACGGAAGGAAACCAATTGGCCATATCCTCTGCCACTTTTTCCTTTGGTTTTATTTCCAGATCCTTGATGAGCGATCCAAAAATGCCACTCATTTTTATGGCTGTTTCCATGTGTGCATTGAATTTGTTAAAAGATTTCACATCTCCGGTTCTGACATAATCCCCAAAAGAGTGCGTTGCCTCGTAAAAATTGACCGTATGATCGCGTTCGGATCGTGTTATTAGGAGTGCCCGGTCAACAACATGTAGAGATGCGAATCCGATAAGGGCGATCATGACACAGGCGATGATCGGAATACTTTCGAGCATAAAAATCTTCTTTCCAATTGAGTCTGATATAGAAAACCTCATGGCTTGTCCTCTGTAGCTGAAGGGATAGGGGCGTCATTATTTGGGCATACGTTCTTTTTGGGGATGAACTTTTCCCATTTAAAGGTCAAATCCCCGGCACCAAAGGCCTTTACCCTTCTTTGGTCAATATGTTGAATCAAAGATAGCATTTTCTGGGGCGTGATGGGCTTTTGATGGAAATCATCCATTTCTTCTCGGATCACACCCCCGGCCATGCTGCTGTCACCGAAGCCCGTCAACAAAAGGACCGATGTTGCGGGGTATTGCTTTTTGATCTCTTCCAGAAGCTGTATACCGTCCATATGGGGCATCACCACATCGCTCACCACAAGGTCAATACCATCTTCTTCCTGCTCTGTACGCGCCATCAATTCGATGGCTTCAACACCGTCGAGGGCGGTCTTCAAAGTGAAGTTCTGCCATTTTAAATGTCGTTTCAGGGTTTTCACAAATTCAATTTCATCATCCACAATGAGCACATTCCGGATTGTGGCATAGGATGTTTTTTGGGTGTTGTTCATGGTTTCCCGCCTGTGTTTCAAAATTATTTTTCCGGGGTTTATTTAAAAAACAAACAAGTGGTGCAAGAGATATGCCTCTTGTTAAGAATTCGTATAAATGGCCAAACCTATTGGAATTATGCTTGATTATATCTCAAAACAAACGTGTTGGCAGAAATCCAAAACCGACATATACGTCGCCCATTTTAAACCCTATGGGCCTTAAGAAACATCTAATGGTAAACAAGTTATTGAAATGATATATTAATTAAAGCAATAGACCTTCATGGCATGTCTGCGACATAAATGTCGTCGAACTGTGGTTGGTGGAAGAGGGTTTAGGTTCAATATTGACGGAACTCATGGCCCCATTGAGGATGGTCTTTAAGCTGGATCAGTTTTCGCTGAACCTGCCGAACCGTGACATTCAGGATGCGCGCGGCCCCTTTTCGATCTCCGGATACCTGCTCCAGTACAAATGCCATATGAGCCGCCTCATTTTCTTTGAGACTGCACAGGGATCTTCGGGGGGTAAGTGAAGATTCTTGCGTCTGATTCACTTGGAGGTGACGGGCTTGCAGGGTGTCGTTATCCGCCATGAGAACAGCGTTTTCCACAACATGCCGCAGTTCTCTAACATTGCCCGGATAAGTTTCCCGAAGCAATTGATCAATGGCTTCCCGGGAAAGGTGCATTTCCTTTTTCCCGTGCCGCCGACAAGCCTGCTTGAGAAAATGAGATGTAAGGGCGGGAATATCCAGAGGCCTTTCCTGCAGGGGTGGCAGATGGACATGGGCACTCTTAATGCGATAGAGTAGATCGAGTCTGAAAACCCCTTTTTGGCAAGCTTCATCCAGATTTCGGTTTGTGGATGAAATCACCGCCATATCCAGGTGGCGGTGTTTGCTCTCCCCCAGCCGTTGAACCATTCTTTCCTCCAGTACTCTCAACAATTTTGTCTGCAGGATCGAAGACAGTTCACCGATTTCGTCAAGGTAGATGGCCCCATGGTTGGCCTGCTCAAAGTAGCCCGCATGGGCACTTTCCGCACCTGTAAAAGCGCCTTTGGCATGTCCGAAAAAATGGCTTTCAAAAAGGGATTCGGGAACCGATGTAACGTTGACGGATACAAAGGGGCCGTCGGCATAGGGGCCTGCCCGATGAATCCCTCGAGCCAGCAACTCTTTGCCGGTACCGGTCTCACCGGTAATCAGGATGGGCTTCCCCCCCCGGGCCATAATATGCGCGTAGTCGATGATTTCCCGCATTCGAGGGCATTCGGTCACCATGTGGGAAAAGGCATGGGGAAGGTCTTTCTTTTCAGCACTGGCGTGCCCGCCGGCCTGACCCGCCAACAGGGCCCGCCGCTCAAAGGCCTTTTCGATGGAGAGGATGATCCGTTCGGGATCGATGGGTTTGACCAGGTAGTCATAGGCACCCCGGTGTATGGCCTGAACAGCGGTTTCTGTCTGGTCCAGGGCCGTGATCATGATGAACTCGGTCAGGGGGCGAATGGGTTTGGTTTCTTCAAGGACCTGGAGACCGTCCATTTCAGGCATGAGAATATCCAGAAGAACCACATCAAAATCCGTTTTTTGAATCTGTTCAACGGCTTCCCTGCCGTTGCTGCAAACGGTTATGCGACGGTATCCGCGGTATTTCAATATTCGCCGAATGGTCGCGGCGGCCACCGCTTCGTCATCCACCACAAGAATTCTCATAGCACGCACCGTCCAATCTTTTCAATCAGCTCCCCGAGGTGCTTTAATTCAAAGGGTTTCTGAATGAGTGCGTCCGGTTTTGCGGTGCATGAACCCTCATTTTCCAGTTCTTCCGGATGGCCGGAATAGAGAATCACACTGATGAGGGGAAACCGGGCCTTGATCCGTTCCAGAAGTTCCCAGCCGTTGAGATGGGGCATCCGGATATCGGAAATGACCATATCGATTTCAGGATGCGACTCCAGGTGGCCCACGACCTTTTCCGGATGGGTCATGACTTCAGCGGGTGCGGGCTTTGCTTTTGCGAAATAGGATCTGATCATTTCAGGGAAGGCCTTTTCATCGTCCACACACAAAATGGTGGGTTCCAATTCCAGTTTCACGTCCTGGGTTTCGGGAAGAAAGAGCGTAAAACAGGTTCCTAAACCCGGTTTGGAAAGTACCCCAAGGATGCCGCCATGTTCTTTGATGATACCATGGGATATGGACAACCCCAGGCCCGTTCCGCCGGTGCTCCGCCTGGAGGTGTAAAAAGGTTCAAAAATGTGGGGCAACGTTTTCGCCGGTATGCCGTTGCCGTTGTCTTCCACAGTCAACACAACCGACTTGAGCGGCTCAAGATACCGGGTGCTGATCGAAATCCTGCTGCCGCGTTTCTGGGGGAGCGCGTGGGATGCGTTTGTGAGCAGGTTGGCCAGCACCTGCTCAATTTTCCCGAAATGACCCTGAACTTCCGGAATATTTTTATCCAGTTGTGTCAACACCTTATCCGCGGATCTGCGAAGCTGAGCCCCCACAATGGTCAAGGTCTTTTCGATCACTTCATTAATATCAATGGGCTTGAATTCAGGGCTTTCATCCAGACGGGCAAAATCTTTCAAGTTGACCACTACCTTGCTGATCCGTTCAGAACCGATGCGGATGGATTCAATCACATCATTCATATCCTGGATCATTTCATCGGGCTGAATGGCTTTTCCTTGAAAGGACGGGTGTTGTGTTGCATAATCCTTTACCACCGGTTGCAGGGATTCCCATATCTCCTGAAGCATGGGCACATTGTAGGTGATGAAGCTGTTGGGGTTATTGATTTCGTGAGCCACACCGGCCACCACCTCTCCAAGGGCCGCAAGCCGGTCCGCCTGAATGGACTGTTTCAACCGATATTCCACCTCATGTTGAACCTGTCGGAGTTGCATTGTTTCCAGTGTCAATGCCTCCTCCAGCTCCCGAACCCGGTTTTCCAGCTGCGCGTAAGTGGGTTTTTCATCCATTAATGCAATCTTTCCCCCCTCGCATTCATAGAAATGCTTAATACTAATATAATTACGGGTGAACCCTCAAGGGAAAATTATGACAGGTCAAACATCCGCTTTCAAATATTGACAAAATCGCCAGGATATGAGAATCAAAACCCTGTTTTGATCCCCATGTGGAAACGATACCCTGGATGTCGCCTTAATTCCGGTGGAAAATGGAACATTTTTTTATGGAGAACGCAACATAAGGAGTTGATAATTGAAAGGTTCCGGGAAGCTGTTACGCAGCAGCAATAAAATCAACGGTTATGAAAATACCGGCATTATGTATGAATGGGCGCAAGAAAGCGCCTATCTGTCCATTGAAGCAGTTCAATACAGGGAAAGCAAAGGGGCAATCCTGTATTATCGAAATCCCCCAATGCATCAAATCGGAACCACCGCCCTCTATGCATTTCATGAGGGTCTGGATCGTGTTATGGAAGAACTGCAAGAACTGGAATATTTCATTCTCTATGGGCCGAATGATCCGGTTCACTCTGGGGGTGACCTTAAAGAAAGCCTTGCAAAACTTCAAAAAAGCCTCCATACAAAAGAAGAAATGCTTTTATCGGGTGCGCCGGCAGAAGATGCGGACAAGCTTTTCAACTGGGGCGAAGCGCGCCTTCTAAAAGGGATCGTGCTCTATGATAAAATCAGACACATTGCGGAACATGCTCGCGTGGTGGGTGTCTGTGGGGGTGGACTTCGTTTCGGGGGTTCTGCCGAAATTCAACTCATGTGTGATATTCTGGTGGGCGATTCCAGAAGTGGTATGTGTTTCAGCGAGGCCATGATCGGCATCATTCCGGGGTGGGGGGGCATGGCCAGGGTTTTTGCCAAGGCGGGTCTTGAAAATGCCGAATACATGACCAAAACCGCCCGGGTTGTGCTTGCCCAAGATCTGAAAGAAATGGGCATCTATAACGATGTGGTAACCGTTGATTTTCCCTTTCCAAAGAAAAGCGACGACAACCTTTCATTGCTTCTCGAAGAACATGACGACCATACCGGGCGTTTGTTGCTGCCCCGTGCATTGGAACTGGCCACTTGTGCAAAAGCCGAAATCCCTTCCATTTCCCCTCCCAATGGCAAGTCAATGGCATCCCGTACCCATATCGCCATGGAAGTGAAAAAAAGAATAAACCCGGATAATTATAGTCATATTCGGCATCAACGGTTGAGGGATGTTCAAAAGGAAATCGCCCTGCTGGGTCGACCCCTGGCACCCCAATCCATATCCGCTCTGGAAGGACTCATACATCGGTTAGAAACCGAACCCTATAACGAAAAAGAGTTTATTCATGAAGAACTGAAAGCCGACGCAGCCCTGTACAGGAACCCCAAATTCATTGAAGGCTTAACCGCCATGCTTGAACAACGGGTTCCGGATTTCAAAGGAGAGAAAACAAAATGAGTAATGATCATATGTTCAGCCGAAACCCGAGAATGCCAAAAAAAGTACATATCGGAGACATCACCATCCGTGATGGATTTCAACACGAAGAAATTTTCATTCCCACCGAAGCCAAAATATACTACCTGCAAGAACTGGCCTTTGCCGGCGTTCGGCGCATGGAAGTGACCAACCTGGGAAATGCCCGCATTATGCCCCAGTTCAAGGATGCCGAGGCGGTACTTGAGGGGATTCGATCGAATATTTTCAATAACCGGCTGTTAAAGCGGAACATTGATCCTTCAGAGATTGAATGGACCGCAGTCACCATTCGGGAAGCGGCCGTGGACCGGGCCATTTCCCTGAAAGAACAGGGCCGTGGGCCGGACCGTGTACTGATGATGGTGTCCACGGATGAAGAGCACCATTTTGCCAACAGTGGCACCACCCTGCCCCAATACTGGCGAGAAGCCGAGCGGTGTATCCGCAAATGCAGGGATGCGGGCATCAAAATGTGCGGTA
>ERZ889078.690-NODE-690-length-29674-cov-13.886593_pt1 | contig 29674 bp, 18 predicted proteins | sample MGYA00521266_ERZ889078 | MGnify/ENA primary metagenome ERZ889078 (study PRJEB32303, sample SAMEA104408618) | aquatic metagenome | biome: Brackish water; feature: Pelagic; material: water | place: Baltic Sea | collected 2014-06-16T06:34:00 | depth 76,534 m ...
AAATATTAAAAATAGTTTCAATGCTACTAATTTCAATTTTTATATTTAATTGTTCTGAAACACCTTCTGAAAAAGTAGAAAAAACAGCCGCTGAAATATTAGGGAATCCTGAATATTTAGCAATTTCTTACGGCGGTTATCGTGAAAATACTAGAGATATTGAACCTTCAATGAATCAAGTTAAAGAAGACCTGAAAATTTTAGCAGCGATGAATGTTAAAATTTTAAGAACCTATAATGTGCATTTAAATGAGGCATCAAACTTATTAAAAGCAATTACAGAACTTAAAAAAGAAGATCCAACTTTTGAAATGTACGTTATGTTAGGCGCTTGGATAGATTGTAAGAATGCTTGGACAGAATTTGAACCAGATCACAATTTGGAGAGTGAAAGAAACGCTATTGAGATTGCCACTGCAGTAAAATTAACCAATCAATACTCAGATATTGTTAAAGTAATAGCAGTTGGAAATGAAGCAATGGTGCGTTGGGCAGCAAGTTATTATGTGCAACCCAATGTAATTTTAAAATGGGTTAATCACTTACAAGAACTAAAAATCAAAGGTGAACTTCCTGCTGAATTATGGATAACCAGCTCTGATGACTTTGCTTCTTGGGGTGGTGGTGATACAAGTTATAGAACACCAGATTTAGAACAATTGATCAAAGCAGTTGATTATGTTTCAATGCATACGTATCCAATGCACAATACTTATTACAATCCTGAATTTTGGTTTGTTCCAGATAGTGAAAAAGATTTTTCAGATGCCGAAAAAGTGGATGCTGCGATGTTACGTGCACTGGAATTTGCAAAAAAACAATATCAAGATGTTTCAAGCTATGTGAAAAGCATAGATTCAACAAAAATAATTCATATAGGAGAATCAGGATGGACAACAATTTCAGACGGACATTATGGAAAGGAGAGTTCAAAAGCCGCTGATGAATACAAAGCAGGTTCTTATTATAAAATGATGCGTGAATGGACAAATAAGGAAAAAATTTCATTATTCTATTTTGAAGCCTTTGATGAACAGTGGAAAGATGCTAAAAATCCAGTAGGTTCAGAAAATCATTTCGGATTAATTGATATAAAGGGTAAAGCAAAATATGCTTTATGGGAAATGGTTGATAAAGGTGTTTTTGATGGACTAACTCGAGACGGAAAGCAAATTACAAAAACATACAATGGAGATAAAAATGTCTTGATGAAAGAAGTTTTAGCACCACCATTGGCAAATAAAACAATTGAAAATTAAGAATGCCTAAAAATCACAAACCAAACTAAAATTTAATAAACATGACACATTATAAAACAGACCCAAAAGATATAGTACCAATAGTAGAGAAAGTGGCATTTGGGGCAGGGCATTTAGCAAATCAATTATTTCCAGCAGCGTTAGGTGTTTTTATGATTATTTTGGTTTTAGCTCTTAAAATGGATCCATTTTTAGCTGGTTTGTTGGCAGCATTACCTCGTCTTATTGATGCCCTAACCGATCCTATTATGGGGTATATTTCAGACAATACAAGTTCTAAATGGGGAAGAAGAAAACCTTATATTTTTATTGGTAGTATTATTACAGGAATCTCTTTTATGGTAATGTGGCAATTGTATCCTGAAAACTCTCAAACCTATAATTTCTTTTTCTTTTTAGCAATGTCAATTGTGTTTTATTTTGGCTATACCATTTTTGCTACACCGTTAATAGGATTAGGATATGAAATGACACCAGACTACAATGAAAGAACACGTTTAATGGGTTCTTCTCAGTTAATGGGGCAAATCGCCTGGATGATTGCACCATGGTTTTGGTATATTATTTACCTTCCTTCATTTGCTGAAACAGCCCCTGCTGGGGCTCGAATTCTTTCAATTTGGGTTGGAGCTTTATGTATGATTTTAGGAATAATGCCTGCCATATTTTGTAAAGAAAAATTGCAACCAGATTTAAAAGGGCAAACAAAGTTATCGATGAAAGAATTTGCAGCAAACATGAAGGAATTTATTAAAGGAATAAAGCAAACTATTTCAAATAAACCATTTCTTAAATTATGTGGAGCCACTTTTTTAATTTTTAATGGGTTTCAAACCATTGCTCAATTTGCATTTTTTATCATTATATTTTATCTTTTTAATGGAGATTCAGTTATGGCAGGACAGTGGCCAGCCTGGTTTGGAACTGTAAGTGCTATGGCTACTGCGTTTTTGGTAATTCCTATTATCACATATATGGCTACAAAAATTGGTAAGAAAAATGCTTTTATTGTTGCGACTCTTATTTCTATTGTTGGATATGCTTTAAAATGGTGGGGTTTTGACCCTATCAATCCTTGGCTAATGTTTTTACCAATACCATTAATGTCATTCGGAATTGGAGGGTTGTTTACTTTAATGATGTCTATGACTGCGGATGTGTGTGATTTGGATGAGTTAAATAATGGATTACCACGCCGTGAGGGAACTTTTGGAGCAGTATACTGGTGGATGGTTAAATTAGGAACTGCTGTTGCATTATTAACAAGTGGTGCTGTTTTAAAAATGGTTGGTTTTGATGAAAATGCGATGTCTCAAACAGCTGAAACAATGACTAATTTGCGTATTGCTGACATTTTAATTCCAATAGTTACAGCAATTATGGCGATTATGGTTATGTGGAAATATGATGTTACAGAAGAAAAAGCGCATGAAATTAGGGTAGTATTAGAAGCTCGTCGAGGTGAATTTCAACCAAAAGAAAAGGAAGAGTTTTCAAGTGAAAAAGTAGCTATTTAAAACATAATGAAAGAGATTATACTAAATTAAAGAAAAAAACAACATCAAAATGAAGCAATTCAAAATACTACTTTTCACAAGTTTTTTATTATTAAATGGCACTATAGAGTCTTGTACAAATAAAATTGATAATGATGTTGTAACTGTTTCTAAGCGAAAAATATTAATAAATAATGAACCGTATTTAATTAAAGGAATTTGCTACCATCCCGTTCCAAAAGGAAGTGATAAAAGGAGTTTTAGTAATTTAACGGAAGATTTAGCTTTAATGGTTGAAGCAGGAATAAATACTATTAGAGTTTATTCCCCAATTAACGATAAAGCAGTTTTAGATGAAATTGATGCTGCTGGACTCAAGGTTATTATTGGTTTTGGCTACAACCAAAATGGAAATTTTGATATCCTTTCAGGCTCATTTATCAATTACATAACTACCTACAAAAACCACAATTCCATATTGTTATGGGAATTGGGCAATGAATATAATTATCATCCGGAGTGGTTTGGTGGAGACATAGAAAACTGGTATGCAGCTTTAAATAATGCAGCTGATTTAATTCATCAAACTGATAAAAATCACCCAGTTGCAACAGCACATGGAGAATTACCTAATGCACTTGCACTTTCATTAAGTCCAAATGTTGATGTTTGGGGAATAAACGTGTATCGCTGGGACAATCCGGTAAGTCTTTTTGCAGAGTGGAGTGTAGTTAGTTCTAAACCAATGTATCTTTCTGAAGCAGGAGCTGATAGCTATATGACTATTTCAAAAGATGTTTATGAGCAAGGTCCAAATGAATCAGCACAAGCAGATGCTACCAATAAAATTTTAAATGGTGCATTTAGTGCTCCCGATATTTGCTCAGGAGTAACCTTATTTGCATTTATAGACGAATTATGGAAAGCGGGTAATAATAGTGAATTAGACTCAGGTGGTTGGGCTCCAAATAGCAGTGGTGTTCCTTATGATGGAACTCCAAATGAAGAATATTGGGGAATTGTAACTATTGATAGAAATAAGAAAAAAGCATACGATATTGTCAAAAATATATATACAAGTCTACCAAATAATTAAGTAGATTATAAATTACAGGATAAATTAAAATTATAAAAAATGTCAGTTAGAAAAGAAAAGATAATGGCATTGGCAGGAGAAAATTTTGCTAATAAAACAAACAAAGAGTTACAATCTTTATTTACCAAGGTAATAGAAAATGGTATGCACGGATTGGGTTTTAGTCCTTACCTTGAAAATCAAACACCTGGTGAAATAATTACAGAAGACCAGATAAGAAGAAGAATGGAAATTATAAAACCATACACAAAATGGATTCGCTCTTTTTCCTGTACTGATGGTAATGAACATATTCCTCGAATTGCTCATGAATACGGAATTAAAACATTAGTTGGTGCTTGGCTTGGAAAAGATGAGGAAATTAATGAGCTGGAAATTAAGAATGTAATAGAAATTGCCAAAGCAGGACATGCAAATATTGTTGCTGTAGGAAACGAAGTAATGTATCGCGGAGATTTATCAGAAGAGGAGCTAATTAATTATATAAAAAGAGTAAAAGAGGCGCTACCAGATATTCCTGTAGGTTATGTTGATGCTTATTATGAATTTGAAAAAAGACCAAAAATTACAGAGGTTTGCGATGTAATTCTTGCAAATTGTTATCCTTTTTGGGAAGGTTGCCATATAGATTATTCATTGGTATATATGAAAGATATGTACCATAGAGCAAAAAGAGCAGGACAGGGGAAAAAAGTAATTATTTCAGAAGCAGGATGGCCAAGTAAGGGACAAGTATTTCATGGAGCCCAGCCTTCGGTTGAAAATGCGGTTAGCTATTTTATGAATACACAATTATGGTCAAAAGAAGAAGAAGTTGATATTTTCTATTTTTCATCTTTTGATGAACCATGGAAAATAGGAGGAGAAGGAGATGTTGGTGCTTATTGGGGATTATGGGATAAAAACGAAAAATTGAAATATTAAAATTACTACTATATTAAAGTCAAACAATCTTAAATGAATTTAATGACAGTATTAAATATAGAACCAGGCAAAGCTATTTGTTATTCTGGCTTTAGAGAGGGGCAAAACCCAGGAGGAGTTGTACCAAGTTATGAAGAGATAAAAGAAGATTTATTAATGCTTCATAACCATTGGAAATACCTTCGCTTATATGATTGTGATGAACATTCTGATATTGTGTTGGATGTTATTCAAAAAGAAAAATTAAATTTTAAAGTAATGCTTGGCGCATACATTGGAGCTGAGATGAATAATTATGGTTGTCCTTGGGGAGGTTCTTATTCTGAAGAACAATTAGCTGAAAATAAAGAAAGAAATTTAAGGCAAATTCAAAAACTAATTCTGTTAGCGAACCAATATCCAGAAATTATTTTTTCATTATCTGCAGGAAATGAAGCCACTGTTGATTGGACAGATCACTATGTTCCAGTTAAAAGTGTTATTAACTATGTGAAAATGATAAAAGAAGGAGCTAAGCAACCGGTTACTTTTTGTGAAAATTATGTGCCTTGGCTTGATAAGTTAAAAGGTTTGGTTGAAGTAGTCGATTTTATTTCAATACATACCTACCCAGTTTGGGAATACAAGAATATTCATGAAGCATTAGAATATACGAAAGAAAATTATTTTGCAGTAGCAGATAAATATTCAAATAAACCTGTAATAATAACCGAAGCTGGTTGGGCAACAAATTCAAATGGAAGAGGTATTTGTCCAAGTAATGTAAGTGAAGAACATCAGGAAATTTATTATAATGATTTGGTTAATTGGAGTTCAGAAGAAGGCATTCTTACCTTCGTTTTTGAAGCATTTGATGAGCCATGGAAAGGATCAAATGAACCACTTGAGCCAGAAAAACATTGGGGTTTATTTACCGTTGAGAGAGTGCCTAAATTAGTAATGAAAAAATGTTACTCAAGTTTACTTTAATTTTTTAAAAAAAGAATATTTACTATGAAAAACATCATTTATAATATATTTTTAATAAGCGTTTTATTTTTAACTTCTTGTAGTAATGAATCTGATTCTATAAGTGTAGATCCAATAAACTTAGAAGAAACTATAATAACTGAGTTTTCTTTTTTAAAAGCAAATAATCCTTCACTTCTAGAGGATATTTATTTAAATATTGAAGGGGGAAATATTTCAGGAAGGGTTATTCAAAATATTGACATCAAAAACTTGGTAGCAACATTTGAACATAAAGGTTTTGAGCTTGTTAGCAACAATATTAAACAATTAAGCGGTTCATCAATCAATAATTTTACAGAATTAATAACGTATACTGTAAAAACCTCCGATGGACGAGAGTCTAATTATGTAGTAGACTTAACCAAATTTACTGGATTACCAATTATTTACTTAACAACAGATGCTGGAGTTGCCATAGACTCAAAAGACGATTACAGATTAGGAAATATAATAATAGATGGAGGAAGAAATTTTAATGATTTGGTTGAAACTTCAATGAAAATAAGAGGTAGAGGAAATTCAACTTGGGGTATGCCAAAAAAACCGTATCAATTAAAATTTAATGAAAAAATTGAAATATTAGGGATGCCTGATGATAAAACTTGGATTTTTTTGGCAGAATATTCAGACAAAACCATGATGAGAAACACTATGGCTTTTGAAATGGGTTATTTAAGTAATTTGGATTGGACTCCCAAAAGTACTTTTTCAGAAGTATATATTAATAATCAATACAATGGAACGTATAATATTACGCAAAAAGTTGAAGAAAGTAATAATAGAGTTGCATTAGGAGATACTGGTTATTTGTTAGAAATAGACCAATTGTATAGGTTAGATCCGGATGATGTTTATTTTTATACAACTGATTTTTTAATAAATATAAAAGAGCCGAGTCTAGTTCTTAATAGTCCTGAATATAATTATGTAAAAAATTTAATAAATGAATTTGAAGGAGTATTAAAAAGCAATCAATTTAAAGATCCTATAAATGGTTATGCTAAATACATTAATGTTGATAGCTTTATAGATTGGTATTTAATTAGTGAAATTACAAAAAACGTGGATTCAAAAGATTATTCTAGCATTTTTTTAAATGTAATTCCTGGAGGGAAAATAAAAATGGGACCGCTTTGGGATTTTGATTTGGCTTTTGGAAATGTTGATTATGCGGATAGTGAATATCCCGAAGGTTTTTGGGTGAAAGATCACAAATGGTATGCTCGTCTTTTTGAAGACCCTGCATTTGTAGCTAAAGTAAAGGAGCGTTTCTTATATTTTAGAGAAAATCAAAGTTTTATTCTTGGAAAAATGGATTCATATGCAAATTACTTAAAATGGGCACAGCAAGAAAATGATAATATATGGAATTCTATTGGGATTTATGTTTGGCCAAATCCAGTAGTTTTTAATACTTATGAAGAAGAAGTAAATCATTTAAAAACTTGGTATACGGAAAGAATGAATTGGTTAGCAGTAGCTTATAATAATCTATAAGAACACACTATTAAATAGTGTAGCAAAGATGAACACAGTGTCGAACTATTTTGGAAATGATTTACAGTTTATATTAAAAACAAAAAACCCTCTAAATTTCTTTAAAGGGTTGTATGTTCTTTAGTGGAGACGCCGGGAATCGAACCCGGGTCCAAACAAGCAACCAAAATACTTTCTACATGCTTAGTTTTCTTTTAATTTTAGTCTTAAAGCTAACCGAAAACAATTTACTTTAAGCTTAGTTTCTTTAGTTTCAAAATGCTATCGAAACACTAGCAAATCTATGTTAACTTTTACGATGTCTCTTAGTTGACCGCCGCTAACCAAGGCTTTCAAGAGACATTCAGCTTTTGCACCTAGTGCAACAAGGCTCATCCTACTATAATTCGGATTAAGCAGCTAAAGCGTAGTTATCTTCGCCGTTTAAAATGTTGAAATTGAGATTTACGAGTGCTATTTCATAACTCGACATGCTTATATGTTAATTGATCTTGCAGTCAAAACCAATCGTCCCCAAAATTTCAAAGATCTAAATCCTTTAAAAGAAAGCAAATTTAAACAAAATATGTCACATAGTTTATTTGTGAGTTCCTTTAATTACTAATATATTGGTACAAATTTTATACCAATTAATATATGAAGATAGGAATCATTAAAGAGCGGAAGAATCCACCTGATAAAAGAGTTGTTTTATCTCCAAAAAAATGCAAGCAAATATTGAAAGATTATCCTCAACTTCAAATTAAAGTTGAAAGTTCAGATATTCGAGTTTTTAAGGATGATGAATACAGAAAAGAGGGGATTGAAGTAGTTAATGATGTCTCAGATTGTGATATATTATTGGGCGTAAAAGAGGTGCCCATTGAATTTCTTATTCCAAATAAGGAGTATTTTTTCTTTTCTCATACTATTAAAAAACAACCCTATAATAGGGATTTATTAAGAGCTGTTTTAGAAAAAAATATACAACTTTATGACCACGAAGCAATTACGAATAAAAATGGAGGTAGACTGGTGGCATTTGGCAGATATGCTGGAATAGTAGGAGCTTATAATGGTTTTAGAGCTTATGGGTTGAAGTTTAATTGTTTTAATTTACCTAAAGCTGAAGAATTAACTAGCCAGCAATATTTAATAGATGAATTGAAAAAAGTAAAATTACCAAATATTAAAATTGTACTGTCTGGTTGTGGTAGAGTGGGTAAAGGAGCCAAAGAAATGCTTGATGGAATGGAATTAAGGGAAGTAAATATTACCGAGTTTTTGAACAATTCATTTGATGAACCCGTTTACGTAAATATTGATGCGTTAGATTACAATAAAAGAAAAGATGGGTTTGTAAAAAACGTATCTGATTTCTTTGAACATCCAGGTGCTTATGAAAGTAATTTTATGAGGTTTGCCAAAGTGGCAGATATGTATATTGCTGGACATTTTTATGGCCAAGGTTCTCCAAAAATTATTTCGGCTGAGGATATTAAATCTGAAGAGTTTAATATTAAGGTAATTGCAGATATTAGTTGTGATTTTGGACCAATAGCTTCAACACTTAGACCATCTACAATTAAAGATCCTGTTTATGGTTTCTATCCTCAAACAGGTGAGGAAGTTGATTATAAAAGTGAAAATGCAATTGCTGTTATGGCTGTTGATAATTTACCATGTGAACTACCTAAAGATGCATCTGAAGGATTTAGTAACAGTTTTGCAGAATATGTAATTCCTTCACTTTTTAATAACGATGAAGATGATATTTTGAGAAGGGCAAGAGTTACAGGAAGAGGAAAATTAAAAAGACGTTTTAAATATTTACAGGATTACGTTGATGGAAAAGAATAATCAGCATGAAATTTTAATGAAGTTGGCAAATAGCAAAATGCCTTATGGAAAGTATAAAGGGAAATATTTAATTGATTTACCTGAACATTATATTGTTTGGTATAATAATAAAGGTTTTCCAAAAGGAACATTTGGTAATCAACTTCGGTTGGTTTATGAAATACAGCTAAATGGATTAGAAGATATGGTTCGGAAATTAAGGGTTTAAAATAATTTAAAAAAAAAAAGAGTGTTTAAAATATTTCAAACACTCTTTTTTAATTTAATCCCAATCTATTTTTCGTGAAGCATACATTATAATTGATAATATTAAAAATAAACCTAAGCTACCAACAAGTAGTGCATAATTTTCTAATTGTATTATTACAAAAATAAAAGTGTATAATGCAGAAAGTGAAGCACCAATAAATAGAGGAAATTTGAATGTTTTTAAAATAGATTTAGAGTATAATGTAATTAATATAATAACTGAAACTCCTGCAATTAAATAAGCCTTTAAAAAATTGCTATGTTCAGAAATTGAAATTAGTAATGTGTAAAACATAGTTAAAGCCAAACCAATCATCAAATATTGAAATGGATGAATGTTAATTTTACTAATACTTTGTATTAAAAAAAATATTAAAAAAGTTAATGATATAACTAAAAAGCCATATTTAGCGGATCGTTCACTCTTTTGGTATTCATCTACCGGTATCATAAAATTTACACCAAAAGCATATTCTTTTAAATTGGGTAAAATTTTAAAATATTCTTGTGAAAAGGGTCTATTAATATGAAGGACTTTCCATGTAGCATTAAAACCATTTTTTGATATTTTATCTGAATTTAACGGTAAAAAGTTACCAATAAAATTTGCTGTTTTCCAATTAGATGCAATAGTTAAATAGGTTTCTTTTCCAATAGGTATCATTCTTATTTGTTGGCTTCCACTACTATTAAATTTAATTGTAAAATCACTATCATTTGTAAAGGGTAATACCTCTTTATTTAGGTAATTTGTTTCTAATTTATTTAAACTAACTTCGTCAGAAAGGTTGTTGTTATTTTCTTCATATTTAGGTAAAAATGAAAATTTATGATTGTTAAAATTTATAATTACCTGATTATTAATGCCTTTTAAATTTGAAGTTTTTATAATAATGGTAGTTTTATTCCAAAGAATATCTTCGTCTTTTATGTCTATTGAACTAAAATCTGGTTTTCCATAAGAACCATTCATAGAAATTTCACCTTTGTAAACAGAAGTTGTATAAATACCACGTTTTTTTTCTTCAGGATTAATTGTAGCATTCATTTCTAATTTAGTTGGAAAAAAGTAAGCATAATTTAGATGTTCAATTTTTTCTGTCCTATTGTTTTTTGCATCAATAGAGGTTATAATTTTTTCAGTATAAGTTTTATAAGGAACTTTTAAAATTGGACCATATAGGAGTATTTCATTTCCCCATTTTTCATTTATTTCTTGTACTACAGATTCTTGTCTTTTTGCTCTTTCACTAATTAATAATTCAATATAAGATAAAGGAATTAATAGCACAATTATTAATACACCAATCATTAGCATTCTTGCAGTAAGTGAGGTTTTTAACCAATTTCCGAATTTGTTTTGTTGTTTATCCATTTAGTTTTGATTTAAAAGAACTTTGAAATACAAAGTAAGTTAATAAAAAAATTTAATTATTATGTATGAGTTTTTCTAAAGCATTAATATGTTTTCTAAATTCCAATCTTCCTAAAACGGAAGCACTGTATTTAGTATTTGGTTTTTTTTCTATAAATTGTTTATTAACATTAATATAATTAACTTTTTCAAGTGCTTTAATATGGCTTGCTAAATTACCATCAGTTACACCTAAAATTTCTTTTAGTGTATTAAAATCAATAGTTTCATTAACTATAAGGGCAGACATAATTCCCAATCTAACCCTATGATCAAAAACCTTATTTATATGTTTAAGGATATCTTTCAAATTTTATTTTTTATCATATTTATTATAAAGAAGAGTACCATATATAATGTGTAAAATACCAAATCCTAATGCCCAAAAGTACAATCCATAACCAATAAATTGAGTAGCAATTAAGCCAATACTAATATTTAGTAATCCTAAATATCTAATATCTCCTAGTGTATATTTACTTGCATTTACACAAGCTAAACCATAAAAAATAAGCGTTGTAGGAGCAATTAATCCTATTAAGCCATATTGGTATAATATAATGCTAAATAGTCCACCAGTAAGTAGTGGAATTGAAAAGTTTATTAATAGTCTTTTAGTTGTAGCATCCCAAAGTTTTTCTCCACTTTTTTTTGCTTTTTTTGAAGAAAATATAAATGCAGTTAGCGTAGATAAAATTAATACAAGCAATGCAATACCAACTAACAAATATTCTAAATATGAAATAGGCAATAAGGAAATAGTAGTACCGGAACTTTGGTAACCAACAATAATATAATTTGCTAGGAAAGCTCCAATTAAGGCATATATACCAGCTATAATTCCTGATAAGCCACTCAAAGAAATAAATCTAGATGATTTATTCATGATAGATTTAATTTCTGAAATGTCTTTTAAATAGTCTTTGTTTGTCATGAAAAAGTACTTTGAATTACAAAGTAAGTCTTTTTATTTAGACTAAACAAATTTTTTTACAACTTTTCAACAATAGAATGTTATTAACTAATTGAAGTAAAAGATAAATTAGGTTTAAATATTTTATAGTTTTAAAATCTTAAATAATGAACCAAATAAACTTACTTAAATATGTCCGAACAATTAGTCTTTCCGAAAATATATACACATAAAGAGGTGTTAAAGAGTGCTTTAGAATATTTCAAAGGAGATGAACTTGCAGCAACTACTTGGATTAATAAGTATGCAATGAAAAATAAAGAAGGTGAATTTTTCGAATCTACGCCGAATGATATGCATTTTAGAATGGCAACCGAATTTGCACGTATTGAAAAAAAATATTTAGGTAAAGAAATAAGTGTTGAAGGACTTTCAGCTTACGGAAAGAAGCGTAGTTTTTTGACAGAAGATGCCATTTTTGAGCTGTTTAAAGATTTTAAATATACCATTCCACAAGGAAGTGTAATGTCTTCTTTAGGAAATAATAATGTGATTGCCTCTTTATCAAACTGTGTGGTTGTTCCTCCTGTATTAGATTCTTATGGGGGTATTTTTTATACGGATCAGCAATTGGCACAATTATTTAAAAGGCGTTGTGGTGTTGGTGTAGATTTATCTAATTTAAGACCAAGTGGGGCACAGGTTTCAAATTCAGCAGGAAGTACTACTGGAGCAGTTTCATTTATGGAACGTTTTTCAAACACTACAAGAGAAGTTGCCCAAAATGGAAGAAGAGGTGCATTAATGCTTACTATGGATATTGCACATCCTGATATTGAAGATTTTGTTACTATAAAGCAAGATTTAACTAAAATTACAGGTGCAAATATTTCACTTCGTTTGTCTGATGAATTTATGATTGCCGTTGTAAATGATAGTGATTTTACGTTGCGTTGGCCAATAGACAGTGAAAAACCTACGTATACTAAAGTTATTAAAGCTAAAAAATTGTGGGATACTATTATAAAATGTGCTCATAATACTGCAGAACCGGGTTTAATATTCTGGGATCGCCAACATTATTATTCAACATCTTCAATATATCCTGGATTTAAAAATAGTTCTACTAATCCTTGTTCTGAAATAGCAATGCAAGGTGGTGATAGTTGCCGCTTAATAGCAATTAATTTATATAGTTTTGTTGAAAAACCTTTTACTGAAGAAGCAACATTTAACCATAAAAAATTCTATGAAGTTGTATATGAATCTCAACGTTTAATGGATGATTTGGTTGATTTAGAATTAGAAGCTGTTGATAAAATTTTCAACAAGATAATGCATGATAAAGAACCAACGGATATTAAACAAGTTGAAATTGATACTTGGAAATTATTGTACAAAACAGGTAAGAAAGGAAGAAGAACAGGTTTAGGTTTTACAGCTTTGGCGGATGCTATGGCAGCTTTAGGTAAAAAGTTTGATACAGATGAAGCAATTGCTGTTGTTGATGAGATAATGAAAACTAAATTAAAAGGCGAGTTTGATAGTAGTATAGATATGGCTATAACGCGTGGAAAATTTGAAGTATTCAATCCGGAAATAGAAAACTATTCAGAATTTGTTCAAATGATTGAAAAAGAGTTCCCTGCTATTTATAAACGAATGATGAAATATGGTCGCAGAAATATTTCTATAAGCACCGTGGCTCCAACAGGAAGTTTAAGTATGTTAGCACAAACATCATCAGGGATTGAACCAGTTTTCCTATTATCATATAAAAGAAGAAGAAAGGTAAACCAAGACGATCCTAATGCGAAAATTGCTTATGTTGATGATATGGGCGATGCTTTTGAAGAGTTTGAAGTTTACCATCCAAAATTAAAGCAATGGATGGAAGTTACGGGTAAAAAAGAAATTAAAGACAGCCCATATGCAGGCTCAACTGCCCCAGAAATTGATTGGAAGAAGCGTGTTGAAATGCAAGCTTTAGTTCAAAAATATACAACACATTCAATAAGTTCAACAATAAATTTAGCAGCTGATGTTCCCGTTGAATTAGTGGGTGATATATATATTGAATCATGGAAACAGGGTTTGAAAGGTATTACAGTATATAGAGATGGTTCTAGAAGTGGAATTTTGGTTGCGAGTGATGCTAAAAAAGAAAAGAAAAATGATGAATGTTTTGCGGAAACTATTTTTCCAAAAAGACCTAAAACAATTGAAGCAAAAGTTGTGCGTTTCCAAAATGATTACGATAAATGGGTTGCGGTAGTTGGTTTAATAAATAATAGACCATATGAAGTTTTTACAGGGAAAATTGAAGATGCATTTATTTTACCTGCTTGGTTGGAACAAGGTTGGGTAATTAAAAATAGAGATGAAAAAGGAGATTCTCGTTACGATTTTCAATTTTTAGATAAGCAAGGTTACAAGGTAACTTTAGAAGGATTATCTAGAACTTTTGATAAAGAATATTGGAATTATGCCAAATTAATTTCAGGAGTATTACGTCATGGAATGCCAATTGCGTATGTAGTGGATTTAATTAATAATTTAAATATGTACGATGAAAATATTAATACTTGGAAAAATGGAATTGTACGTACATTAAAACAATTTGTAGCTGATGGTACAAAAGCAGCGGATAAAAAATGTCCAGATTGTGGTGATCCAGAAGGACTTATTTATGAAGAAGGTTGCTTAAAATGTAAAAGTTGTGGGCATTCTAAATGTGGATAAATTTTAGTTTGAAGTAAAAAAACTCCAAGTATTTAAATACTTGGAGTTTTTTTTACTATATATAAGTAGCCAATTTAAAACAAGTTTATCGTTTTTCTAATAGCAACTAAGTGAGTTAATAAATTTTCTAAATGTTTTAAATCTAACATATTAGCTCCATCACTTTTCGCATTGGAAGGATCAAAATGAGTTTCTAAAAATAAGCCATCAACTCCAACAACAACTCCAGCTCTTGCAATAGTTTCAATCATATCAGGTCTTCCACCTGTAACTCCACTACTTTGATTTGGTTGTTGTAAAGAATGTGTTATATCTAAAATAGTTGGTGCGTATTGTTGCATTTCTGGAATACCTCTAAAATCAACAATCATATCCTGATAGCCAAACATAGTTCCTCTGTCTGTTATCCAAACTTTTTCGTTATTGCAATCTTTAACTTTTTGAACGGCGTGTTTCATTGCACTCGGACTCATAAATTGTCCTTTTTTTAAATTTACAACTTTTCCAGTATTTGCTGCAGCAACAACTAAATCTGTTTGACGAACTAAAAAAGCAGGAATTTGTAACACATCAACATATTCAGCAGCCATTGCAGCATCTTCATTTGTATGAATATCTGTTACTGTTGGAACGTTGAAAGTTTCAGAAACTTTTCGTAATATTTTTAATGCCTTTTCATCTCCAATTCCTGTAAAACTATCAATTCTACTTCTATTTGCTTTTTTAAAACTTCCTTTAAAAATAAATGGAATTTGAAGCTTATCTGTAACTTTTAAAATATGTTCAGCAATACGTAAAGCCATTTCTTCACCTTCAATTGCACAAGGACCAGCTAATAAAAAGAAATTGTTACTATCTGTATGTTTTATGTTTGGAATCAGATTTAAATTCATGATTTTTAATTTTTTCAAAGATACTATTTTATATAGCTGATTAAAACAGAATTATTCTTAATTTTATAGGAAGGATTTACCATTATTTTAAAAATAATAGTATGAAATATATTAAGCTAATAGTGTTCTTTGTTTTTTTAGGATGCACTACACCTAAAATACTATATGATTACGATACTCAAGTTGATTTTAATCAATACAAAACATTTCAGTTTTATAATGATATTCTATTAAATATTAATGAAATAGAAGCAAACAGGATTCTTACGCAATTGGAAAATTCCATTGTTGAAAAAGGTTTGGAATATAATGATGATCCAGCAATTTTTGTTGATGTTAAATTAATTCAGTTTGAGGCACAAAGAAATTCGGTTGGTATTGGTTTTGGTAATTATGGAAGACATTCAGGAATAAGTGTTGGTGGGCAATTACCAATTAATGGCAATGCCTTAACAAAACAATTTACTATTGATTTTGTTGATGCTAAAACTGACAAATTAATTTGGCAGGGTTTTTATGAAGGAAATTTTCAAACCAACATTGAAATTATTGAAAAAGAACAGCTTTTAGCCGATGCATTTCAAAAATTATTAAGTAAGTATCCTCCAAAAAAAACAATAGTGATTAATTTATCTTTATGCGAATTCCTTCACTATGGCTACTAAATTCTGGTGCATACATGCTTTGAATGGTTGTAATTCCGTTGCTGAAATTACCTGAATTATTTACACGTAAATCATATTCAAACACAAAAATCCCTTTTGGTAAATTGTCAAAAAAGAAATTGGTTGAGGCATCTTTAGTGCTTTCATAATAACCCAAACCATCTTGCCATTTGTATTGTGAAAGTACATTTATAGGTTCTAAACCGCTTGCTCGCATATCTTTCATATGCACAAATTCCATAGGTCTGTCTACTTTTAACTCAATTCTTACCGTAATTAAATCCCCCAATTTTAAATGTGTTGCTTCATTAATTTCTGTTAATAATTTACCAGTAGCTGAATTTGTTTTTAGAAATATTTTTTTATTCAGTTTTAAAGGAGTCTCTGCTGAAGTTATGTTGTCTAAATCTTCAAAATATTGCCAGTACAATCCACCCCAAGCTATGCCATTATCCTTTTTAGAAATGGTAACATTCCCCATTGATGGAGTAATTTCATTCCCATTCCACGAAGTTTTAAAATAACCTGTACCAGCTTCAACTTGTACATTTTCTATTTTTGAAGGTTCTATTTTTTGATTTCCAACGGTAACTTCAACAGACTCATTTACAGAAAGCCAATCGCTGCCTTGTAATAATAATAATGCATAAACAGCTTCAGTGGTTGATTTTGTAGTTTCCCAACGATTAGTTTGTTTATTTTTTAACAACCAAACTTTTAATTCATCAACAGTTGAAATGTCGTTTTCAATTTCTGAAAAAACTTCAATTAGTAAGGCTTGTGTTTCAATAGGCGCTTGGTTCCAATACCAGCTCGCTGTATTTTCTTTCCAATACATTCCCATTTCTTCACTAGTAATACTATTTTCTTTTAATGAATTTAATATTTTAGAGGTTGTTTTTGAATCTCCATTTCTATATTGAACCAAAGCATTCAATCCTTTTCCATATAAATTGAAGTCTTTCCAATAGTTAGAAGCTTGATTTTTATAGTAGTTTAAAGCAGGTTCAACATTTTTAGGTAATTCAATAGAGCTATGAAAACTTCGCATATATAAATAATGAAGTTGTGTGTAGCCAATATTATTTTTCTCTAAATATTCTTTCTCAGCTTTTATGCCTTGCTCTTTAGTTTTAGCTACATCTCGTAATTTTTTAGCCTGTTTTAATAATTTGTTGTAATCATCTAAAACTTCTTCATCTAAAAAATTAACAGCTTTTGAAATGATAGTTTCAATGGATTTATTAGTTGTTTCAACTTTATTAAATGTGACACCTAATTTTTGTAAATGACCAAAACCAGTAGCAATATGTTGAGTTATATAACGATTTGGGTAATCACTTCCTTTAAACCAAGGAAAACCACCGTTACTAAATTGCATTTCTTTTAATTGATTGATGGCGGTTTGTTGCTCATTAGTTAGTTTATTTAAATCGAAAAGCAAGGCAATACGTTTTTTCTGCTCTGTTTCACTTTGCGCATCTCGTAACCAAGGTGTTTCTTGAAGAATTATAGATTTCAATTCCTCATTTTTTTCCAAATTTGAAATCAACGCATCACTATTTTGCCATTGATTAAACACTTCTTTTATGCGAGGATTGGATTCTAAAATATGACTTGCCAATGTATTAGCATATAAACGAGAAAAAGTTTGTTCAGAACATTCATATGGATATTCCATTAAATAGGGTAAACTTTGCACCGCATACCAAGCAGGATTGGAAGTAACTTCTAACGTTAATTTATGATTTTTAAGCGTTGTAGAAGTGTTGTTTTTCAATTTATCTAAACTAAATGTTTTGGTCTGATTGCTACGAACCCACATTGGTAAAGTTTCTGTTACTAACATTCTGTTAGATAAAACAGGTAATATATTTTGCTCTCCATCACTAAATTCACCAGCTTTTGCAATTATTTTGTATTGTACAGCTTGTACACCATCAGGAATAGATAATTCCCAGCTAACATTGGTATTTCCATTAGCATCAATTTCAAAGGGTTTCATTTTTAGTGCATTTCCCAATAAGATATTAATGTCTTTACCAGAAATAGCATCGGTTAATTCTAAAATAGCTGTTCCGTTTAATTGCTTATCAGATAAATTCGAGATTTTACTTGAAAACACAATATGATCACCTTCACGTAAAAATCGTGGTGGATTTGGTAATACCATCAAATCTTTTTGAGTTACTGTTGTTAAGGTTTTTGTAGCTGTTGCAACATTTTTAGTATGTGCCAATAATTGCAATTTCCAACGTGTTAAAGCTTCAGGAACAGTAAAGTTAAAACTGACATTTCCATCTTTGTCTGTGGTTAAATGTGGGTAGAAAAAGGCAGTTTCTTGTAAGTTTTTTCTCACTTGTACTTTTGCCAATTCAGCATTTAGTTTTGCTTGACCAGATTTTGTGCTTATAATTATCACTCCATTTACTGCTTTCGCACCATATAATGAAGTAGCTTCAGGACCTTTTAAAACTGAAATAGTTTCAATATCAGTTGAATTAATATCAAAATTTGTAACTAAAACACCATCAATAATATATAAAGGAATGTTATCTCCATTTATAGAACTTGTTCCTCTAATAATAATTTTGTCTTTACTTCCAACATTTCCTTCAATGCTAATTCCACTTACGGAATCGGATAATAGTTGTTCAATATAATCTTTGGAATCAATATTTGATACTGCATAGCTTAAAGCTTTACTTTCCCGGTTAATACCCAACGCTGTTACAACAACTTCATCTAAATGTTGTGAGTCTTCTTCTAATGCTACATTTATAGCTGATGAAGATCCAACTATTGTTGAATAAGTGGAGAAACCAATATAACTAAATATTAATTCGTCACCATTTTTCACTTTCAATGTATAATTTCCGTCAAAATCGGTTTCAGCACCAAAATTAGTTCCTTTAATCACTACAGTAACTCCTGGTAAAGGTCCACTGCTATCTGTTACTATTCCAGTTACAACTTTATCAAAATCAGTTCTTTCACTAGTTGCTTTACGTTCTATTTTGGCTAAATAGTTTCTTTTAACATAGCGATTATTATTAAAACTAAATCCAAACCAATTAAAAGTATCAAATTGTTGATTTGGGAAATTGTAGTATGTATTTCCAATATTTTGAACATTAAAATTTAGTGTTCCAAAACTATTTCGTGCATTACTGTAGGTGTTTGAATAATAACTGTTATACGAAATCGGATTAAAATTCCAATTATGAGTTACAAATTCATCTAAAGAAGCATCATACATACTTGCCAATAATTCAGAAGCAATTTTATTTTTTTTATCATCTAAAATTTTAAAACTCCAAGTCTGATTTTCTCCTGGTTGTAATTTATCTCTAAAAGTAAGAGTCTCAATAGTGATATTATTTTCGGTTTGAGGAACATCAATAATTAGCTGTCCGTTTTCAAAACTATTATAATTCACAAAATGATAGTTAATGGAAAAACCTCCAATATCTTCTTTTAAAACAGGAATTTTTACAGATTTTGTTTCATTATTTAAATGAATTAAATAGGTAGCTACAATAGTTTGTTTTTTCTCAACATACAAAGTAACTGTCATGTTTTTTGATGCAGAGCCAAGCTGTAACTCTACAAAATCATTGGGTTTGTAAGTAGCTTTATTTTTGTTAATTTGAAACAATTTAGCATCGGCAACTTTTGTTTCTTTTTGACTAAAAACTATAAATCGTTGTTCATCATGTACAGCTTGGTTAAATTTATCGGTACAATCAAGTGTGGCAATATAACTTCCTGATAACCAATCTTTACTGTTTTCTAAAGTTATTTCTTTTGAAGCATTTGTGTCAAAATTAGTTTCAAAAACTAAGGCTCCTTTTTGCCAGTTATTTTCGTTAGATTCATCATTTGTATAAGACTCGTGTGGGAATAAATTTTTAAAATTAGGTTCTTCAATTAATTGATAATCAGGAGCTTCCCAAGGTCTTTTTCGCAATGGTTTTAAGGGTGATTTTAATTTATATATTTTTAGAACACCAACTGTTGGTATAAATTCTCCATTTAAGTTTGTAGTTGAAATGCTTATTTTAATAGCTTCGTTTTTATCAATTTTAGCATTTAAGGTAATATTGGATTCCAAGGTATGATAACCAACTTTAATAGTGGTTGAAGTACTTCTAGTTTCTCCATTAATATCAGTAACATCTGCCGTAATTTGATAATTAAAAGTGGGTAAATTTTTAGCAGCTATTTTTAAATCGGGTAGGGCTAAAAATTTAATTTTGTAGTTTCCTTCATCGTCAGTTGTGGTTTCGCCATTTGTAATTTCTAATTGTTGCGATTGGTACATATTTCTGGAATACCAACCAAACCATTTTGGGTATTGAGCTGTTCTAACAACACGATATACAACTTTACCATTGCTAATGTTACTACCTGCAAAAGCATTGGCAGTTCCTTCAACAGTAATTGTATCATTTAATTTAAATGTTTCTGTAACAGGTTTAAATGATGTTTCAAATTTTGGTCGTTTGTATTCTTCAACTTGAATAGTTACATCGTAATCATAGTCAAAATTATAGTCTGCGTTGTCATAAAAATTACTATCGTGCTCAGAACTTTCATCTACATTTATGGTGTATTCTCCCGTTAAGCCACTATTTGGTAATATAAATTCACCTGAAACTGAGCCGTATTCATTTAATTTTAAATCAAGTTGTTTTACCAATTGTCCGTTTGGATCTTCTAACGTAATTTCAACAAATTCATTGGTTAAAAGTGTTGTTTTATCACCTTGCTTTTTTATGAATATTCCTTTAAAATATACTGTTTGTCCAGGTCTATAAATACTTCTGTCTGTAAACACAAAAGGTTTAATTTCAATAGATTCTTCTTCAAGATTATCACTTTTGCGTGTTGGATACAAGTAGAAATCACCAAAAGTTGCTTTGTCATTTTTATAAGTTACTGTTGCAACCACATTATTTCTTCCTTTGGTTAAATGAATACTAGCCTGTCCAAATTTATCTGTTTTTAAGGTTTTATTTAACGGTAAATTATAGTTGCCAGTATAATTATTTTTTAAATGAATAGTGGCACCAACCAATGGTTTCCCATTGTTTCTATTTACTGTTTGGTAGGTGTAAATTCCATTATTAATAGTTTCAATCAGTACAATATCTGTAATTTGTAGTATTTTGGTCGCGTACGTACTTTGAGGGTTTATTTCGTTAAACGGCGATGTAAAAATTAAATAATTACCATTCGTCAATTGTGGAATTACAATTTCTGAACTGTGTTGTTGATAATCGTTTTCAGTTTTAAGTGTTGTGTTAAATTGATTTACAATTTGAAGTTTTTTTATAAAATTTGTTTTTTCTTCATCATTATATATTTTATAAAATTGTTCTTTTTCTGAATTTGAAATCTTATATATTGTGAAATATAATTTTTCAATATTTTTATAAGAAACCAATACTTTACTATAGGTATTGATAGAAAGGTATTTTTCAGCAGTTATTTGAAGTGTTTTGTTTAAAATTTGTTGTTTTAATGCTTTACATTTTTCGGCTCCTATACTTTTTTGATATGCGTTAATTGCACTATTACAAATTTCAATTGCTTTGGCTTTTTTAAATTGGTTTTCAGGCGTTGTTGAACTATTGTAATTATTTCCTTCGTTATAATAAACAGTTGCTATTTCAAAATCTATTAATGTTGAAGCCTCAAACAGACTTACTTCATTTTTAAAATTGATCAATGCTTTTAAGTAAATAGCGTCTTTATTTTCAAAAATTGCGTTTTGTTTTACAAATTGAAGTCGTTCTAAATCTACCATAATTAAAGCATCCATATTTTGCGTGCTTTGGTGAAATTGAACTAATTTTTGATAAATTTTTAAAGCATTAAATTGAAGTGATAAACTATCTTTTGTTTCAAGATCAACTGTAGAAAATTCTTTGAAGTTGTCTAATAATTTCACCTCATTAATCTCAAAAGCGAAGGAAGGTTTTGTAATACTAGTTTCGTTTGTTTTGTAAAAATCTAGGCAATTATGCGATAAAAAATCAAAGAGTGTTGGTCTGTATATTTTTGAATCTTTTTGTAAATTCAAAATATTATTAAATTCTTTTAAATCAGTTAATTGTGATACTAATCCGTTTTTAAGAGAGTTTTGAAAATGTACATGAATTTCATTAAAAAGTGTTTGCAAATCCCAAGTTCTAAAATCGGTTTCATCTACTTTTTCACTGATTTTAGTTCTATTATAAAATTGCCACCTGTTTTGTTGAAAATATTGCCAATATAAATTTGCTAAAACACTTTCCAAAATATTTTTTGTAGGAAAATTAGAAATTGCAATTTCATCTTTAAATAAATTTATAATTTTTAATTGTGCATCCTCTTCTAAAGTCATCACAAATTTAGATTTGTAGAGTAATGCTTTTGTGGTTTGTGAAGTATTGTCTTCTTTTTTTGCTTTTTCAAAAATAATATCTACAATTGCTAAGGCAGATTTTGGCAAGTTGTCCAATTCAAATTTTTCAACTTTATTCCATAATTTCCCATACTCAATGCTATTATTTTGGGAAAATAGGCTAATTGATAAAAGGAAGATAGCTATTACTGAAAGGACTATATTTTTCATAGGTACAATTTTAATATAGTAAATATAGCAAAAGTTGTACCTAAAATTAGTTTGAATAGAGTCAAGTTGTTTTTAAAGTGACTGATTTTTAATTAATACGGTTTCTTTAATAATTTAATTAATTATAACAAATTCACATCGTCTATTAATATCGTATTCATCTTCTTTACAAATACCAGATTTAATGCATTTGTTAAGAGGTTGCATTTCTCCATAACCAACAGATTTAACATTTTCATTATTAACACCTTGACTTACTAAGTACTCTCGAACAGATTTTGCACGTTTATGAGATAAACTAAGGTTGTAATTTTCACTACCTCTACAATCTGTATGCGCACCAATTTCAATAACCATTTCTGGGTATTTTTTTAAAATTACTACCACATTTTCTAATTCAAGTGCTGCATCAGAACGAATATTCCACTTGTTAAAATCGAAATAAATTGGGTTAATTTTAATTTGAATTTTTTCATTTTCTGTAACAATATCTTTTTCTGCATCGTCATAAGATTCTAATAATAATAAAATATTTTTATCAACATTTCCTTTATTATCTGTAGAAAATGATACTTCATAAGGATTGTAAAATTTTCTGGTTCCTCTTATTTTATAATTTTTATTATTTTCAATTTCAAAAGAATAAGCAGCATCATTACCTACAATCATATCATCAATTACGTTGTTTTTATCATCAAATAAAGTAACTAATGATCTTGTAAGTAACTCTAAATTATTTTTATTTTGAACCAATCCTTGAACAAAGTACTGTTTTACTTGCGTAAATCTATAAATATCATCGTCTCCAATGCCTCCAGCTCTATTTGATGAAAAATATCCTGTTTCATTTTCTTCATCAATAATAAAAGAAAAATCATCAGATGAACTATTGATTACGGAACTTAAATTAATTGGTTTAGAAAAACCGGCGTTAGAAATTTGACTTTTAAAAATATCTAAACCACCCATTCCTAAATGCCCGTCAGAAGCAAAATAGAGTATGTTTTTACTGCTAACAAATGGAAACTGTTCTCGTTGTTCAGTATTAATTGTTGGTCCTAAATTTTTTGGAACACCATACGTTCCGTTGCTATTAATATCAACTTCGTATAAATCAAAAGAACCATAAGAACCCGGCATATCAGAAGCAAAATAAAGTTTCTTCTCATCTGGACTTAAAGCCGGATGCTCAGTTGAATAATTGTTACTGTTAAAAGGCAATTCAACAATATTACTCCATTCATTATCAATAAGTTGTGCTTTGTAAATTTTTAAATGTGTAATTTTATTTTCGTCTTTCCTTTTTTTTCCTTCAATAAAATTATTTCTGGTAAAATACATTGTTTTTCCGTCAGCAGTAAATACAGCATTGGATTCGTGCATTTTGGTATTTATTTTTTCTGAAAATGGAATTACATTAGAAATAGTTCCTAAATTATCAATGTCACCTTCAAATAAATCTAAATAAGGTTGATTATTCCATTCGTATAACTGACCATTATTTCTTGTTGAAGCAAAAATTATTTTATTACCTAAAAGTGAAACTCCAAAATCAGACCCAGTTGAATTTATTGAAATAGGATGTAAAATATAAGGTCTTTTAATTTCTTTATTTAATGTTTCAAAATAAGTTAAAGTACCAATGTTATTTGAAGAATTTAATTGCTTTTTTTGTTGATATTTTATAAGCCATTTGTCAGCTTCTTCAAAATTATTGATTCCTTTTAATGCTTGTGAATATCTATAGAAATAAATTGGATCAACATTTTCGTTAAACATTTTTAGCGTTATGTTGTACCATTTAGCAGCTTCATTCATTTTGCTATTAAAATAATAACAATCGGCTAATTTTTCATATACTTCTTGGGTTTTAACCTCTTCATTTAAGTATAATTCAGCAGCTTCAACATAAGCTCTTTTTTCAAATAAATTATTTGCACGTCTTAAATTTTGTGCAAGTAAAAGTTGTGTTGAAAATAGCAATATTATAAGTGTAACTAGTATTTTTTTCATTTGGAGAGCCTTATTTATTAAAAGAATCTTGGAGATTTATTAAATCCTTTGTTTAGGTTAAAAATATCGAAATCATATAAAACAAAGATTTCATGAGAACCAGAACTAAAAGGTCCAAGGTTTGAAACAGTATGATCATAAGCATAACCAACTCGTAATTCAGGAGTTGCTCTAACATTAAACATAGCGCTAAAGGCATCGGTAAATCTATAGCCTAAGCCAAATTCAAATTTATCATCATATAATACATTTGCAGTTAGGTCTACTGTTATTGGAGCTCCTTTTACAGCTTTTGTCATAAAAGCAGGTTTTAATTTAAAAAGGTCATTAATTTCAAATACGTAACCACCGGTTAAAAATAAGTGCAGTTGTTCTGTTCCTTGGTATCTTCCATTATTTCTATCAAGATGTTTAGCATTTAATATGTTTGGAATTGATAAACCAACATAATAATTATCTTTATTGTAATATGCACCAGCGCCAATATTAAAATAAGTTTTGTTTATATTATTGGCAAAATCAGGATCGGTAAAAACATCGCCTGATTCTAATACAAATCCATTAAAATTAACATCAAAAAAAGTAACTCCGGCTTTTAAACCTAATGACAAATTACCATATTCTTCTAAATTTAATTTATACGCAAAATCTGCATATAAATTATTTTCGTTAACAACATCACCAATGTTATCATTTATTAATGAAAAACCGACTTCAATTTTTTCATTAATTGGCGTGTGAACAAAAATATTAGATGATTTTGGAGCTCCATCTACACCAACCCATTGTGATCTGTGTAGTGCACCCAAATTAATAATTCCTAAATTATCTGTTGTATATGCTGGATTTATGACACTCATGTTGTACATGTACTGCGTGTATTGAGCATCTTGTTGCGACCACAATATTGTAGTTGTTGTAAGTATAATGAATATTATTAGTATTTTTTTCATTTTTGCTTTATTAATGGGATTTCTTTTTCTTTTTTAGCGACTTAAATATAATCTTCGTTGCATAGGTTTTCTGTTATCTTTATTAAAATAGATTACAAAATAATAAACGCCAGCAGGGACTAATTCTCCATCACCATTTAAATACCCATTCCAGTCAGGTTTTGAAGCAGTTGCAGTATAGACTTTACTACCCCAACGATTGTAAAACTCTACTTTAAAATTAGGATATAAATCTCTTAAATTTCCAAGTTTGAAGGTGTCGTTAATACCATTTCCAGAAGGCGAAAACCCATCATAAATTTCAACATCATATTGACTACAAGATTCTAAAGTAACAGTAACTTCTAATGGGTTTATACTAGAACATCCATTATCTTCAATTTCTACTGCATAATAAGTTTCACCATCAACTAATAGCTCAGATAGGCTTAATGTATTTCCATTTGGGTAAAAATCATACCATACAATAAGTCCACCATTATTACTAAATACATTTTCATGTAAATTAGAAACAGTTGGTTTATCTATTTTGCAAAATTCATTGCCTAATGGCATTAAATTAGGAGTTCCAGGGTCTGTTAAAATTACATTTACAGCAACCTTTGTAGAACTAGAACAACCAGTTGTTGCGTTTGTTTGTGCAGCCCAATAATCCTCACCATTAATTAATAATTCGGTTGATACTAATGGAGTTATATCAGTTTCAGATGCAAACCAAATAATTCCATTTCCGGTTGCTTGTAAATTAGCTATAGTTGGTATATCTGAAGCACAAAAACTTTGAGAAATTGTTGAGATTGTTGCAGGAACAATATCATTAATTGTAATTGTAATCATCAATCGTGAAATACTTTCACAGCCTGTTGTGGAGTCAGTATTAGCAGCCCAATAATTTGCACCATCAACTAATAAATCGGTACTATTTAATGGTGTTGTAGCAGTTTCAGTATCATACCAAATGATGGTATCTCCGTTGGCTGATAAATTAGCAATAGTTGGATTATCAGCTAAACAAAAATTTTGATTTGTTTCTGTAGTTGTTGGTGTAGGAGGATTAATTATTATTACGGTTATAACTAATCTCAATGCACTTTCACAACCAGTTATCGCATCGGTTTGGGATGTAAAATAATCTTCACCGTCAACCAAAACATCTGTTAAATTTAAAGATGTTGTAGAAGTTTCAGAATTGTACCAGACTATGTTATTTCCTGTTACATTTAAATCAGCTATTGTTGGATTGTTTGGTGTAAAATCAATCATACAAAATGTTTGAGTTGCTTCAGTTGTTGTAGGTGGAAGTGTAACTAAGATAGTAACAGCAACTACCAATCTTGAAGCGCTTTCACAACCAGAAACTTCCGTTTGAGATGCCCAATAATCTTCACCGTTGATTAAAGCATCCGTTAAATTTAAAGGTGTTGTAGAATTTTCAGAATCATACCAAATAATTCCAGTTCCAGAAGCAGTTAAATTGGCTACAGTTGGATTTTCAATTTCACAAAATGTTTGAGTTGTTTCGGAAGTTGTAGGAGGAAGTGAATCTAATATAGTAACAGTAATTGCCAATCTTGTAGCACTTTCACACCCAGAAGTTTCCGTTTGAGAAGCCCAATAATCTTCGCTATCAATTAATGCATCCGTTAAATTTAAAGGTGTTGTAGAATTTTCAGAATCATACCAAATAATTTCAGCACCAGTCACATTTAAATTAGCAATTGTTGGATTGTCAACTACACAAAACGTTTGATTTATTTCTGAAGTAGATGGAGGTAATGGGTTTTCTATGATAACAGTTATAACCAATCGTGAAGCACTTTCACAGCCTGAAGCTTCCGTTTGAGAAGCCCAATAATCTTCACCATCAATTAAAGTATCCGTTAAGTTTAAAGGTGTTGTAGCAATTTCAGAGTCGTACCAAATAATTTCAGCACCAGTCAAATTTAAATTAGCAATAGTTGGATTGTCAATTTCACAAAAGGTTTGACTTGCTTCAGTTGTAGTTGGTGGAAGTGTAACTAAAATATTAACAGTAATTACCAATCGTGTATCACTTTCACAACCAGAAATATCAGTTTGAGATGCCCAATAATCTTCACCATCAATTAAAGCATCCGTTAAGTTTAAAGGTGTTGTAGCAATTTCAGAGTCATACCAAACAATTCCAGCTCCTATTACATTTAAATTAGCAATAGTTGGATTGTCAATTTCACAAAATGTTTGAGTTGTTTCGGAAGTTGTAGGAGGAAGCGAATCTAAAATTATAACTGTTACTTGTAATCTTGTTGCACTTTCACACCCAGAAGTTTCAGTTTGAGATGCCCAATAATCTTCATCATCAACTAAAGCATCAGTGAAGTTTAAAGGTGTTGTAGCAATTTCAGAGTCGTACCAAATAATCCCAACACCAGTTACATTTAAATTTGCAATAGTTGCATTGTCAATTACACAAAATGTTTGATTTACTTCTGAAGTAGTTGGAGGTAGCGGGTTTTCTATAATAACAGTTACAACCAATCTTGAAGCACTTTCACAACCAGAAGCTTCCGTTTGAGATGCCCAGTAATCTTCACCATCAATTAAAGCATCAGTTAAGTTTAAAGGTGTTGTAGAAATTTCAGAGTCGTACCAAATAATTCCAGCACCAGTTACATTTAAATTAGTTATAGTTGGATTGTCAATTTCACAAAACGTTTGAGTTATTTCTGAAGTAGTTGGAGGTAACGGATTTTCTATAATAACAGTTACAGCCAATCTTGAAGCACTTTCACAGCCAGAAACTTCTGTCTGGGAAGCCCAATAATCTTCACCATCAATTAAAGCGTCAGATAAGTTTAAAGGTGTTGTTGAAGTCTCAGAATCATACCAAATAATTCCTGTACCTATTACATTTAAATTGGAATAGTTGGATTGTCAATTTTACAAAAAGTTTGATTTGTTTCTAAAGTAGTTGGAGGATTAACTTCTAAAATAGTTACATTAACATTTGCGGTAGCATCTGTACAAACTCCCAATGTACTTGAAACGGTATATGTATAATTTCCTACAGCATTAATTCCAGGTTCAAAAGTTCCTAAATATCCGTTATTTAAAGTGCTAGGTCCAGACCAAGTTCCTGTTTTTTCAGGAGTCCCTCCTAATAAGTCAAATAAATCAGTAGTTGTTGCATCAATTTCACATTTATTATAAATTCCATTTGTTCCTGCATTTGGGGCAATATCTATTATAACATTAGCCTGAATTCTAACAGTACTTTCACAGGGGAAAATAACTTGTGTAGCCCAATAATCTTCACCATTAATTAGTGGAGTACTAGGGTTTAATGCATTAGTACTAAACTCAGTGGAATACCATAAAACATTTGTTTCAGTAGCTTGTAAATCTGAAATAGTTGGATTGATTGAAGAACAAAAGGATTGATTTTGAACAATTGTTGGAGTAGGTGGATTAATAATAGTTACCGTTGTAGGTAATCGATTACTTGTACAGCCATTTTCAGTTTGCTGAACCCAATAAGTTGTTCCATCTTCTAAAATAGGGTTGGTTACTGAAAGTAAAATTCCTCCACTTTGTGAGTCGTACCACTCAATAACACCCCCAATAGTCGCAGTTGCAGTTAAGTCTGAAACTCTAGCATTTTCACTTGCACATTTTCCAACAAATACATTAACATCGGTTGGTGCAGTACCATAAATAGTAACAACTACTTCAAAACGAGAAGTATCAGTGCAACTTGGATCTGGCGCATTATCGTATGCGAAATAGGAGCCACTTAAAAGAATTGAATCTGGATTGTATTGATTCCCACCTGTAATAGCATCAAACCATACAATTTCATTACCTATAATTATTAAATCACCTACAGTTTTATTATCAACTGCACAAAAATCTTGAATGGCATCTCCCGTTGCACACTGTGAAAAAGAGGATTGGAAAACAAAAAGAGTAAGAAATAATGATAGAAATAAATATAATTTTGAAATTGATTTTATTTTTCTTTTCATGAAAATGGGGTTTGATTATTTTTATTTTTCACTTCATTTATTAAATGGAAGTAATCACCCTATAAATATAGGGAATTCTTTAAT
>ERZ889078.692-NODE-692-length-29642-cov-168.933383_pt1 | contig 29642 bp, 28 predicted proteins | sample MGYA00521266_ERZ889078 | MGnify/ENA primary metagenome ERZ889078 (study PRJEB32303, sample SAMEA104408618) | aquatic metagenome | biome: Brackish water; feature: Pelagic; material: water | place: Baltic Sea | collected 2014-06-16T06:34:00 | depth 76,534 m ...
GTAGACATCATCACCAATGACATGAGTGTCCACATTGCAAACGTTGCGCGCCAACCAACTTGATGCTGTGTCGCCTCCGCGCTAGATACGCGGATGAGTGCAATCCAACCGAGCGTCACCAACACAAAAAAGCCAACCCACGCAACATCGGGTCGCGGCATTACACGGTTCCCCACTGGTTGAATCGTTGTTTCCATACTTTGATCACTATAGTGATCAGATCGTGAAAAACAAAAACGAAACATTCGTCTTCGACGCTGTTCTTTTTGCTCAAGTACTCACGGACCGTCGCCTGCAACTTGGTCTCACGACGCGTCAACTTGCGAAGCGGGCCAACATCTCCCAGCCTTACGTAGTTGCCTTAGAGCGATCGAGAAACGGCATCGACGTCAAAAAAACCAGCGCAATGAGTCCATCACCCACAGTCGACATGATCACCAGGCTTGCCACTGCTTTACAAATGAGCGCAAACGAATTGTTTTCGCTAGCGGTTCGACCCGCAGGCAAACACGTATTGCTCTTGCTGGAAGACGACATGATGACTTCTCTCGATAGAGCGCGCAACGCTTCGACAAAGAGTGCAACATTGACAGACGAGACACCTCAAGAGTGGTTGTGCGCTGGTGGCCCAGTAGATCGCAACAAACACAATGATCAAAACTGCCTTGCGATCAATCTGCATCGTGATACCAACAATGCGTATAAACCGAAAGCAATTGCCGCGTCACTCAGTAATGAGTTGTCTCGACATCAGCCAAATATTTCGGGAAGCAATATCGGAATTATCTTTGACGAAACATCGTCGCAGATGAACCATGTGAATAACCCAATGGCGATTATTGAATTTGAGCATGATTGGTCGCGCGTGGTTACCGATGCAACTCAAGCGGTTGGTGCCTTTGCGGCCTGGAACATCTGCGTGTACCGCATCGAGAATCTTTTAAGCCTTAACAATCCTGCCGAAGTGGCTCAAGATCTTCTGCGTAGTCATGACAATGTTTGGTCTGCGCGCAACAAGTCGGTGATCACGGGCAATTCTGCAGCCAAACGATTGCTCACTCTTGTGCGACCAAAAGATGTTTCAGTCAAGGAATGGTCGACACACACCAACGCCGTTGTACAAGAATTACAACTCAGCGCATAGAGTTTTAAAACACACCGAAAGGCACCCCACATGAGCAACCCAACAACATCCCGAGCATTTACCGTCGGCAAGGTCAACGACGTATGGACGCAACAAATTACTGATGTGTCAGTGGACGATCTGGGCGAAGGCGATGTTTTGATTGCCGTGGAGTACTCCTGCATTAACTACAAAGACGGTCTAGCCACAAGCGAAAAAGGTCGCGTTGCACGCATCGATCCGTTGATTGCGGGTGTCGATCTTGCGGGCACCGTTGTTGAGTCGACAAGCCCAGACTTTCTAGTTGGCACCCAGGTCATTGCTCATGGTTACGACATTGGTGTTGCGCACAATGGTGGTTACAGCGCACTTGCGCGCATACCAGCGCAATGGTTGGTTGCAGTGCCAATAGGCATGACCACTCGCACTGCGATGATGATTGGAACTGCTGGCTTTACTGCCGCTCTCTCGGTTGATGCACTCGAGCGCGCTGGTCTCATCGTTGGCTCTGGTCCGGTTTTGGTCACTGGTGCCACAGGCGGTGTCGGATCAGTTGCAGTTGGCATGTTGGCTGCTCGTGGCTATGAAGTTGTTGCCTCAACTGGCAAAGCAGCATCGAGCGATTGGCTGAAGTCGATTGGTGCAAGTGACGTCATTATGCGCGATGAAACCAGCGCAGAGTCGCCAAAACCACTAGAACGCGAGCGTTGGGCAGGATCAGTCGACTGCGTGGGCGGATCAACACTCGCCTATGTGCTTCGTACTCTTAATTACGGTGCATCGGTTGCGGCAAGCGGTCTTACAGGTGGCAATGGATTAGCAACGACAGTGCTGCCGTTTATCTTGCGCGGCGTCAATTTGCTCGGTATTGACAGTGTGCAAACACCCATCGCCATCCGTCGCGCAATGTGGACACGCATTGCAACCGACCTGCGACCATCGTGGCTCGACACTGAGCACGCACAAATTATTGGCCTTGCAGAACTACCTGTACAACTTGACAATATTCTTGCGGGCAAGATGCAAGGACGGGTTCTCGTCGATCCGAATCTCTAAAGAATTACTGCACCGTGTTGATCGATGCTCAACTCGAGCACATCTCCAGACTGAGGTAACTGCGAAGCAATGTGCTTCGCTTCCGATTTGGCACACATCACCGCTACTGTCGGCCCCGAACCAGACAGCCACGCGCACCAAGCATCAGTGCCTAGAGCTGCTTCAAGTGCAGCTTTCGAACTTGGAGAATTTGTCAAGCGAATATCTTGATGAATGCGGTCTTGAGTCGCGATGCGCAACAACGCAACATCACCAGTAGCAAGCGCACCCATAAGTAAGGCCGTATGGCCGATGTTGACTACCGCATTACTGAGAGACAAAGTTGCAGCTAACGCGGTGCGAGATTTTTCGGTACTGGTCTGTGTTGCTGGCACCCATGCCAGAATTGTGGGATCAAGAGCAAGAGGCAAACGCACGACTTCGCCCGATGCGCTCGCAGTGACGCCTCCAAACAGCGATGCAGCAACGTTGTCTGGATGCCCTTCAAGTTGCGTACTCGCATGAAGTAAATCTTTGCGTGCTGCAATAAGCGCATCGATGTTTGAACCATGTTTTTGAGCATGTGCCGTAACCACTCCGGCCACTCTCGCCGCTCCGCTAAAACCAAGGCCCCGACCCATGGGGATTTTTGAACGAACCCACACGTCCCCAACACCGCCATAACTGCGAAAAGCAATATTGCCAGGGTGGTACTCATCGATCATTTTTGCACCTAATGGAACTTGACCGTCGACTACAGGTCCCATCTCGAGATGCACCGAGAGCGCCATGCCCAGTACATCAAAACCTGGACCAAGATTGGCCGAACTTGCTGGCACGCGAACAAAAAATGATGATTGACTCATGGCAAACTATTCTGCCGCAACGTTGCTGATCGCAATAAGTGCATCGACTACACCGTTGGCTGCGCCAGAATCAATACTTGCCTGTGCGCGCTCGATTCCATCCCCCATGTGCGAAGAAACACCAGCAACCACCAAACCTGCTGCGGCATTAAATACAACAATGTCGCGAACTGCTCCACGAGTTCCATTAAACGTGTCACGAATCACTTGGGCATTATGCACTGGGTCTCCACCACGAACCGCCGTAACGTCAGCGGGCTCTAGTCCAAAATCTTTTGCGTTGAGCATAAATTCAGAAATTTCCCCCTGATGGATCTCAACAACCGGGCAGTCTCCACTCAGCGACAACTCATCGAGTCCACCATGACCATGTACGACCCATGCACGCTGCACGCCACGACCGGCAATTGCGTGTGCCATTTTGTGCGCCATGCTTGGGTCACCAACACCGACCACCATGTACGAAACTTGCGCTGGGTTAGCCATTGGTCCGAGCAAATTAAATGCGGTAGGAACTCCAAGTTCTTTTCGTGTCGGTCCGGCGTATCGAAATGCTGGATGAAACTTTGGTGCGAAGCAAAAGCCCATTCCTGTCTGTTCTACGCAGCGCGCAACTGCTGCTCCATCCAGATCGATCTTGATACCTAGCGCCTCGAGAACATCCGCTGTTCCACACTGCGATGATGCGGCACGGTTGCCATGCTTGCAGACAGGCACTCCGGCACCCGCAACGACAAAAGCGGCCATAGTCGAGATATTGACCGAATGAGATTTATCTCCCCCAGTGCCAACAATGTCAATTGCGTGCGCTGAAAATTTGACGTCCAGTGGAACGGGCTCTGATGCTTCAAGCACTGCGGCCAACATTCCTTGCAATTCATCTGCGGTCTCGCCCTTCGATCGAAGCGCCATCACAAATGCTGCGATCTGTGCAGACGATGCTTCACCTAGTAACACCGTATTCATAGCGACTTGCGCATCGTCGGCCGATAAGTCCTCGCCACGTAACAAAGTCGACAACAGTTGCGGCCATCCTCCGATGCGATCAATTGCGCTCATAGCGCACCTTTGTTATGCGGTCTGTTTCCGTTGACGCAGCATTCGGCGCCTGTCGCGGGCAGTTGTAGCACCCCAGACACCCTGTTGTTCACGAGTCTCAAGTGCATAATCTAAACACGCTATGCGAACCTCGCACTGGGAACACACCGAAATAGCAAAGTCAGCATGATCTTCATTGTCTGGATAGAAAATTTCTGCGTCCAGACCTTGGCACGCACCCTTTGATCTCCAAGTCACATCTGCGACCGACATTCATACCCCCCTGCACTCAACACTGAGCACAATTTCCCCAGGCATGACTGTAGAACCCAATGTCGCGGTTATGCCAATCCGAAATGGCCATGAACCTCGGTAATACCTTTACTGGACAAGGGTCAGAGTTGTCCCTGCAAATTAATCACGAAGATCGGTAAGTAATTCGTCGATCACAAACCCAAAATATCGGAAAGTTGTAACTTGCGGGATGGAGTCCTCATCTTTACTTCTTCTCTGCTTGAATGCCGTAGGCACGCGCAACAACTTGGAGCGGGTGCACTGCTTTTTTGCCTGTTTGTTCATTGATTGCGGTGTTGGCAAGATGACAATCACCCGTCACCACGTCCCCCTGCGCATCGTTAATCATTTGACCTAACTTTTTTGCAATAGGAATCGATAAGTGTGCGTTTTCTGCACGAAGACCCCACATGCCATCAATGCCACTGCACTGTTGCACTAGTTTGATTTTGGCTCCTGTGAGTTTCATCAAGTCTCGACTCTTCAAACCAATATTTTGAGCACGTAAGTGGCATGGTGTGTGATACGTGATGGTCTCGTGAATCTCGCCAGAGAAATTCAGGTCGAGTGACTTGCCTTCCGTCTTGTGCAACCGCATCAAGTACTCGGCTGCGTCGTAAGTATTTTCAGCAACAAGCGTTGCATCGGCACCACCCACGTAGTCGACATAGTCTTTCTTGAGAACATAACCACAAGTTGGCTGTGGCACGACAATCTCGTTGCCGGCCCGAACTTCATCTGCCAGCATCTTGACGTTCTTTTTTGCGATCTTGGTGAAAGTGTCTACGTCACCGGTATGCAAAAAGGGAGCGCCACAGCATGCAGCCTCACCTGCAAGTGAACACTCAATTCCATTGCGCTCGTACACCTTGATTAAATCTTGGCCAATTGCTGGATCTTGGTATTCGACTAAACATGTTGGGAATAATGCAACTTTGCCCTGCCGATTGAGCATCGATGTTTTAGGTCGATTTTTGAACCATGTTGAAAAACGACTGCGCGCAAATGGTGGCAGCATTCGAACACTCGAAATTCCAGCTGTTTTCTCAACAATTTTTCGCACTACAGAGCCAGGTTTAGCAGCCATAACAATGTTGGTTATTACACCCATCGACGTAGCAACTTTGCCAATCGCATCAGTGCGACCAATTACCGCCGTAGTCAGTTTGTTTCGTACCGACATTTGGCCATTTTCGCGACGCATTGCGTCTGCGCGCAACATAAGGCGCGGAAAATCAAGTGCCCACTCATGCTGATTAGGTGTGTAAGGGCAATTGATGTAACACAGTTTGCATTGGAAACATTCGTCAATCACATGATCTTGCTGTGCTGGCGTCATCTTGCCGGCATCCTGGTCATCGTGTGCGTCGATATAGGAAAACAGTGTTGGAAACGAAGGACAAAACTTAAAACACAAGCGACATCCGTGGCAGAGGTCATACACACGTTCGAGTTCGTGACGAGTATCGGCTTCATCAAGATACATCGGATGTTTCGGGTCGTATGTAATTGTCACGATTGGGTGCTTTCACAATGCAATTAAGAGGTGGGTACCACTTCGCGTTGAGTGGTTGTGTGCCTAGACGTACAACCACTCATCGCATCTCACAGTTTTTTAATTAAGCGAGGTTCTTGAGCCCGTCGGAGAACCGACCAGCGTGACTCTTTTCGGCGCGTGCAAGTGTCTCAAACCATTCAGCAATTTCCGAAAACCCTTCATCGCGTGCTGCTTTAGCGAAGCCTGGGTACATCTGTGTGTACTTATATGTCTCGCCTGCAATTGATGCCTCGAGATTTTGCTCAGTGTCACCGATTGGTTCACCAGAAGTAGGATCACCAACCTCGGCGAGGTACTCGAGGTGTCCGTGTGCGTGACCGGTCCCGCCGTCTGCAACGTTTTTAAACAACGATGCAACGCCTGGAAGACCTTCAATGTCTGCCTTCTGTGCGAACCACAAGTAGCGGCGATTGGCTTGGCTCTCGACAGCAAACGCTTCCTTGAGATTCTCATGTGTTTTTGTGCCATTTAATTCGGCCATGATGTTTCTCGCTTTCTGATTTGTTAATGGAACTTGCTTATTTCTATTTCTTGTTTGTCTTCGCCTGCAAAGCTCGCATCATTCGGTTTAAGAGTTGTAGCTCCCGTTACATGTACATCACGAATCTTGCCACACTCACTACAGATTGTGTGATGGTGATCGTCAACTCTGGGCATCTGCGCACTTGCAATACCGTGGAGGTTCTCGGCGGTTGGGTCAGTTTCCGGCCCATCGAACGGAACTGTGCGGCCAACTCGGCCGGTGAATGCATGGAGGCAACAGTAACCCGATTGAGATTTAATTTGGATGAATTGCTAATTGACAATAATTGTGACTTTTGGCAATTTGACACTGTCGAAGTCTCTTGGATAACGGGCATTCCGTCTCCTTGATTTAGGCTTTATTCGTGAACTTTGACCGACAGCTCAACCTGGATCGATTACGCACTGAGCAGTTCGACGTGCTGGTTGTGGGTGGAGGCATTACCGGGGTTGGGGTTGCGCTCGATGCCGCATCCCGCGGGCTCCGCACTGCCCTTGTAGAGCGCGAAGACTTTGCATCCGGTACGTCTTCCAAGAGCAGCAAACTCATCCACGGAGGGTTGCGTTACTTGCAACAAGGCGAAATTGGTTTGGTCTACGAGGCACTTCACGAACGCCAACGGCTGCGACGCAACGCCCCACACTTGGTAAGCATCTTGCCGTTCATGATCCCGATCCTCACCCGCGATGGAGTGATCTCCAAGAAGATTGCTCGAGCACTTGGAAGCGCATTATGGATGTACGACCTCACAGGTGGATGGCGTATCGGTAAATTGCATAAACGCCTCAAGGCCACACAAGCAAACACGCACTTGCCAACTATTAATACAGACCGAATGTCGTCGGCGTATTTGTACTACGACGCGGCAGCCGACGATGCACGACTCTGCGTAACAGTTGCTCGCACCGCAGCACTTTACGGTGCCGTCATTGCCAACCAGTGTCCGGTTGCCAAAATTCTGCATGATGATTCCGGCAAAGTCAGTGGAGCCCTCGTTCGCCCACTCGGTAGTGAACCATTCGAGATTCAGGCTCGTTGCGTGATCAATGCTGCAGGCGTATGGGCCGACAATGTTCGCGAAACAGACGAGGGCGTTCACCCCAACAGCATTCGTCCCGCAAAGGGCATCCATATCACTTTGCCTTGGAAGATGGTCCGCAATGACATTGCAGTCGTTATTCCCGTCAAGGTTGACAAGCGAAGCCTTTTTGTTGTGCCATGGATATCGAATCACGACGGCACTTACCAATACACCTACGTCGGCACTACCGATACAGATTTTGTGGGTGGAGTCGACGAGTCGCAATGCTCCACCGATGACATTGACTACGTACTTACCGCGCTCAATGCTGCGATCAACACCAACATCACTCGCGACGACATTACTGCGGTGTGGTCAGGTCTGCGTCCACTTGTGCGCAATACCGATGGCACAACTGCGAAGGGTAAAACGAGCGACCTCTCTCGCAAACATCAGGTTCGTGTCTCGGACGCCGGAATGATCTCAATCACCGGTGGCAAACTCACCACCTATCGCAAGATGGCAGAGCACGCAGTTGATGCGGCGTGTAAACAACTTGGCAATAAAGCACGATGCCGCACAAAACGCCTTGCGTTCGTCGGCGCCAACGGCTTTAGTCCATCAATGCTTCGCGGCAATGATGCCAGTCTCGCAGAGCGATTCGGGAGCGAACTCACCGAAATTAAATCGCTGATCTCACAAGACAATCGACTGAGCGAACCGCTCATAGAAGGACTCTCCTACCTCAAGGCTGAAGCAATCTTTGCCGTACGCAACGAGATGGCTCGCACACTTGACGACGTGCTCTCACGACGCACACGAGCACGCATCATCAACCGACCAGCAGCACTTGCAAGTGCTCGCAGCGTTGCCGAGTTGATCGCGCCAGAACTGCAGTGGTCTTTGCACGACATCACTCAGCAAGTGGAAGATTTCGTTCAATCGTGTGCCCGTGAGCAAGATGCTGCGATGGTCAGTGAATCCGAATTCGTTCAGTCAACTACAATCAATTGAGGCATCATGACACAAGCGACAGATCCAATTGAGTTTGTTGGCTTGACCTCGCCCATTCAGGAACGCTTCACCGAAGTAGCTATTGAAACTCTTTCGTCAAGTCTGATTCAACAACTCGCAGAGATCTGTGCAACGTCAACTGAGGATCAAGATTTAGCCGACCACGGTCGCGACTGGTGGCCACTAGCTATGCACTGGGCTATGCAGGGTAAAACTCCGCGCAAGCCACACGCAATCTGTCGACCTACTTCTACTGAGCAAGTTGTATTCATCGTCGAGTTGTGCAACGAAAATCGAATCCCACTGACCGTCTCTGCCGGGCGTAGCGGAGTATGTGGCGCGGCAATTCCCGTTTATGGCGGCGTAGTGCTTGACACCTGCTTGCTTGCAAGCATCGTCAGTGTCGACAAAGTGTCCGGTGTTGTTGAAGTTCTACCTGGCATGTTTGGCCCAGATTTTGAAAATGAATTGCGCGAAAAGCACGGCGTAACCGTTGGGCACTTCCCCCAGTCGTTTGATATTTCGACCGTAGGCGGATGGGTTGCGTGTCGAGGTGCTGGTCAATATTCGACGCGCTACGGAAAAATTGAGGACATGGTCGTTGGCCTCGAAGTGGTGCTCGCCAATGGCACGGTTGTTTACACCGGTACCGAACCAGCAGGTGCCAACGGCCCAGATCTGACTTCACTCTTTGTAGGAAGCGAAGGCACACTCGGAGTGATTACTCGCGTATGGCTGCGCTCGCACCCGTTGCCAGCCACCCAACGACGCGCCGCTTATCTTTTTCCAACATTCACTGATGGCATCAACACGTGTCGCACTGCGGTGCAACACGGTGCAACTCCTGCTGTGTTGCGTTTGTACGATGCCGACGAATCAAAAAGGTCGCACGGCACTGACGGCAAGCAATGCACACTGCTCGTGCTCGATGAGGGTGACGAGCGCATCGTGACAGCAACTCTTGAAATAGTGCACGATGCCGCGATCGCAAACGGTGCCCAAGTTGGAGATGTCGAATTGGTTGAAAAGTGGATGCATCACCGCAACAACACGAGTGGACTCCAAGAAGCAACTCGCCGTGGCTTCATCGTTGACACCATGGAAGTTGCCGCTCAATGGAGTTCCCTGGAGGCGATATTCACAAATGTTCGTGCTTCGCTCATGGCGGTTGAAGGTGCGTTAAGCGCTACATGCCACTTATCGCACAGCTATCTCGACGGCGCATGCCTTTATTTCACATTTGCCGCAAAACCAACGCCCGAATTTGAGCAGCGCTATGTGCAGTTGTGGAATGCATGTCAACGCGCCGCCCTCGACAACGGAGCCAATGTTTCCCATCATCATGGTGTTGGTCTCAATCGTGGACGCTTTTTGGCTGAATCGCTCGGCACCGGCATGGGGGTTTTGCAGTCAATAAAAAATACGCTCGATCCGCGCAATATTTTCAACCCTGGCAAACTCGGATTCAACCCTGACTCCGATTCGTCCAAGCGAAAGCCGGTCTGGCCTTGAGCATTCTCGTTATTGATGTTGGCACCAGCGGACTTCGCGCAGCAGTTGTGCGACCAACAGGCAACGTCGATCATCTCTTCTACGAATCACTCGCGCCAAACTCCCCCGTTCCAGGTCTCGTTGAGTTTGACGCAGTAGCCATGCGTGATGCGGTGTTGCGAGTTGCCAATGCGGCACTCAGTGCTGCAGGCAAAGTAGACGCGGTTGGTATTACCAATCAGCGAGCATCTTGTGTTGTGTGGGACAGGAACACGGGAATCCCTATCGGACCTGCGCTTGGTTGGCAGGATTTGCGCACTGTCATCGAGTGCATCACAGCACGTGCGGAACATGGTTTGTATTTGGCGCCAAACCAAACTGCGACGAAAGCTTCGTGGATGCTCAAGAACTATTCGATTCCGTCTGCAGCAAAGATCTGCATCGGAACCGTCGATACATGGGTCGCGTTTGTGCTTTCCCAAGGTCAGCTCTTCGTCACCGACGACACCAACGCAGCAGTGACAGGCTTATGGACATTGCAAGACCAATCGTGGTCGCCACGAATTCTCGACATTTTCGGTATTGACATTGAGATGATGCCGACAATTGTCAGATCTCTAGGAGTGGTTGGCAATGCAACTGCGCTCACCGGTGCTCCACCGATAGCGAGTCTGATTGGCGACCAACAGGGTTCTCTAGTGGGTCAAGGTTGCATCACGCCTGGCAAAACAAAAATTACGTTTGGCACTGGCGGCATGCTCGACACAGTCACTGGCACCACCCCACCGAGTGAGAACCGTCGCTCGGTCGGCGGCACATTTCCGATCGTTGCATTTAGCGATGCCACCGGCATCACATGGGGTGCGGAAGCCATCATGCTTTCGGCTGGAACCAATATCGAGTGGCTGTGTAGCGATATGCAGCTCATCGACTCGCCACAACAAAGTCATGATGTCGCATCGCAAGTCGAAACATCAGACGGCGTTGTCTATGTGCCTGCGCTGTTTGGACTTGGCACACCAAAGTGGGATTACGGAGCACGAGGTACCTTGATTGGAATAACACGAGGAACCACACGTGCGCATATTGTTCGTGCCGTGCTAGAAGGTATTGCACATCGTGGCGCCGACCTCATGGAAGCAACCATTTCCGACTCGGGTTTGCCAATTGCAAGCTTGCGTATTGACGGTGGCATGAGTAAAAACCCCACCTTCGTTCAGGCCCTTGCCAACGCAACACAGCGACCAGTCGAAGTGTCTCCCGTCACCGAGGCAACAACGCTTGGCGCCGCATTTCTCGCAGGTGTCGCTGTTGGGACCTGGAAATCGCTTGATGAGGCATGCTCCACATGGAAACCAGCCTCGGTCGTGGAACCAAAGTCCACACTCAATAGAGCCCAGTGGAGTCAAGCCGTCGAGCGCGCAAGCGGTTGGATACCCGAACTATCGGGGCTTGACTTCTAGATTGTTATCGCCCCAAAAAAAAGGAAGCACGAATGACAACCAATACTTCGTCAGCAGCGCCACCCAAGATGCCGACAAATGCCGACAAACAACTGCTGGACTTTGCCCTATCGGCAGAACTTTCAGTGCACGAGCTCTACGTCAAAGCGATTGATTCAGGAATGCTTTCCCCCGATGAAAAGATGATGATGGAATTATTTTCCGAGCACCATAAGTCTTACGCCCAGTCTCTCAATGGACTACTCGGTAAAGCTGCCACCAATACTCGCAACGAATCGCTCTATGCGACATACGCAGGGCAATTAACTTCTGTTCAAGCGATGAACCGCGTACTTCAATCAGTTGAAAACACGATGGTTGCGACACACACCGACATACTTTCGAGCCTTCAGGGTTTGGATGGTGCGACACTTGTTGCTTCAATCATCACCGTCGAAGCACGGCACGCCGCGGTGTTCGGCACTCTTCCAAGCTCAAATCTCAGTAGCGCACTAAACAGCGCAGCAAGTTCGCTCGCCCCAAATGCTGCACCCGCTGCAGCAACTACAGAGAAGAAGGTTTCACCATGAACGACCTAGAAAACCTGACTCGCCGCGAGCTGCTCAAGATGAGCGGTCTCTCGATCGCGGGGATTACATTTCTTGCCGCGTGTGGAGCACAATCCGGCGTTACAGCAAGCCCAAATATTGCGAGCGCGGGAACCGTTCCACCAACAACTGCATTAGGCGAAGTTGTCGTCTCCGATACTGTGTTGCTGCGCACCGCTGCTTCACTTGAATACAGCGCAATTGACGCCTACACCACGATGCTTGATGGTGGATTACTCACAGGTGATTTTGCTTCGCTCAAAGATGCGATCAAACGCTTCCGTGACGATCACAACGGCCATGCAGACGCAATTAATACTCTTGTTGTTAGTTATGGCGGAAAGGCCCACAAGTGCGCTAACACTCGCGTCAATAACATCTACGTTGATCCAGCACTCAAGTTAATTACTGCTGACGGCAATGCAGACGCAGCACGAGATGCAGTGACCCTCGCACACGCTCTCGAAAACCTGGCCACCCAGACTTACCAAGGCATCGTTGCTTTGTTGGCCGAACCGAGCCTTCGCGGCAGCGCAATGCGTGTTGGCCAAGACGAAGCCCGTCACGCAGTCGTGCTCGCACAAGTACTCAACCCTGGCTATATGGCTATTGGCCCAAGCACAGATGAAGTAACCGGAAAAGCAAAAGTTGCATCGGTACCATCGGCATTTGGCAGTCTTTCCAGTATTCAGATTTCACTTGGAGCCCCAAACTCGGAAGGCGCAAAGACAAGCCTTTCTTTGGAAACACCAAGCCTAAATGGTCTCGTCTATGACGAGATCTCTTGCTAACACGAGTTATTACTCAAGTAGCAACTTTTTTCTCCCCCGTAGACTCAACCTCGACGGTGAGTCGTTCGGATGACCGCGGCTAGATATTGCTTGCAATGTTTAGCTGAGGAAAGTCGGGGCTTCACAGGACAGAGTGCTGGCGAGAGCCAGGTCGGGGTGACTTGACGAATGGTGCAACAGAGAATAAACCGCCGATGGGCAATGACCGCAAGGTTGTCGTCACAGGTAAGGCTGAAACGGTGCGGTAAGAGCGCACCAGCGTACGAAGCAATTTGTGCGGCTTGGTATCAACACTCGAAGCAAGACCATGCAGAGGGCATGAGCGGTCCGTTCGTTAGCTACTTGTAGTTAACAACCCTCGGGTAGGTTGCACAGAGGGATGGTCATCGGTTGGCGCGAGAAATTGCGACGACTACAGAACCCCGCTTATAGATCGACTCACCGTCACCCAATCTTTCAAGAACCCCACTAGATTCTTCTAGTGCCAAAAAATCAACGAGTCATCGGCATGCTCTGTGTGCTTCTCTCAAGTACTGGTTTTGCGACAGTGCCCACCTTCGCAAAAAAGTTGTATGCACACGAAACCAACGCCATGGGCGTGATGAGTGTCCGTTTCACACTCGCCACACTGTTGATGCTTGCCATTCGTAGCATCATGGTGCGCAACACTCCATGGCCGAGTCTTAAAAACACAGCAAAGTTGCTCCTATGGGGTGTCTGCATCATGGGCATCTCACTCACGTACTTCATTGCGATCAACGACATCGATACCGGACTCGCAATCGTGCTGTTTTATGCAAACCCACTATTTATCATCGTTGGATCTTGGATCATCTGGAAGAAACGACCGAGTAAAAATGTTCAGATGTCATTGGTCTTGACAATGATTGGCGTTTTTATCACTGTCGGACAAATTGGCAATGCAAGTATCGGCGCAGTTGCACTCGTTCTGCTTTCGGCTGTCTTATTTACGATTTATTTGTTGGGACTATCGCATTCACTCGAACGCACCGACGTTATTACCAGTGTCGTTCTCGTCAACGCTGGCGGAGCAATCTCGTACTGGTTTTTAGTTGTCACTTCGCCAGGTTCACTAACATCAGAATTTCCCCATGATTCAACTGCCTGGTTGCTCATCGCTGGTCTGGTGATATTTGGAACCGTCACACCGATCCTTGCGTCGTTCGCTGGCCTCAAGCGCGTCGGCCCAAGCACGGTGTCAGTGCTCGCCACCTTTGAGCCAGTAATTGCGATTATTGCCGGAGTCATCTTCCTTGGTGAAGACCTCACACTCAATCGCGTGCTTGGTGCAAGTTTTGTAATAGGAGCACTTATTGCACTTCCAGTGCTCGAAGCCAGGACCGAAGTTTTAGCGAGTCTCGGGGTAACTTCCCCATGAGCGCCAGCCCATGCCATGGCGCACGAGGCCCTCTACATAAATAGCGCGAGCGGCCCTAAATTGGGTAACTGGGTCAAAGAGCTCTTCGCAGGTAGTCAATACCCCTTGTTCCTGCAAAAAACCCATGGCATAGTGCTTGCTAGGGCTGCACCAGAATCCATTGATCTGAAAGAGTGAATAACTGGGCTTGCCATTGACGTCTTTAGGGTTCAGTGCCTGGGCATCGCATCTCGACTCTCTATTGAGCAAGAAGTCAATGGTGTCCCATTCGTCGGCAGAAAAATACTGTGTCGCCAGCGCATACCACTGCGGACACTTAGAACCGTATGGCATCGGAGGCACTACATCCAGACCGTCTATAACGATCTGTGATCTCATCTCAGCTGACCTGCCTTGAGTGATTGTCTGACCCTCTGAAGGGGCATTGACTTCAGGCTCAATGGATTCGGCCATGGCCAAGGTGCCAGATATGAAGCCAAAGATGACAACTGCTGTGAAGACGCGCCGAACGAGGGGTAAACGGTGGGGGTACGAAGGGATAAACTCTCTCTTTCGTGGGGTAGATAAAGTTTATCCCTCAAAACCACCGTTTACGAGACATACACGAACGAATGTTCGTATGTTTCTTTTAATAGCAAGAATGAGGAAAGTTGTTTCACAGTAAGGGTTTAATCTGTTTTTTAGTCCACAGAATTAATCCAACTCCAACAATTTCAAAAGGAATATTGAGAAAACCCCGCTCTACAAGCGGTATCTCGTACCCGTCTATTGACAGGCCGGCTAGTGGCCACCAGAACATCTCGGTATTGAGAAACGCTCCATCGAAGACGAGATGTAGGAAAAGTCCGATCGTCAGGGCTAGAAAGTTCTTTCTGACTGCTTTCTTACCGATTGTCAACAACATCACCGCGGTCAGCACCCCCACCACAGTCACAACGCTAAACATCGGCACAAGAGCACCAACGATTACCCATCTATAGGCGAACTTTGGGTCACGAAACACGCTCCACACTGATGCGACCGACGTGCCGACGAACCAAAACAACACGAGCAGGTTCCTACAGCGCGACGAAGCAACCGCAATGCGGACACTCTGGAAGCTCGTCGGCAGGAAGTTTATGCAGGCGATCGATCTCGCTTGTTGGCAAATCGAGGTGGCACCCGCTGCATGTTGGACCGTTCAGTTTGGACACCGCCCCATCCGGGCGGTGCTTGCGTTTGGCATCGTAAGTCGAAAGGAGTGATGGATGCACCACGAGGCTTTGAGCACTCCGCTGCTCTGTGAGGTGCGCAATCTCGGCGTTTACCGCGGCGCGCGCAGAACGCAACAACTGCTCTGCACTTGCTAGAGCCTCACGAGTTAATGCGACACGAGAACCAATCGCAACAGATTCTTTGTCGCATCGTTCGACTACTTCGAGCAGTTCGAGTTCTCTGTCGTCAAGCGCACTGCGGTTATTTTCACAAGTTGCAATCTCGTGCTGCAATGCTTCGGCTTCTCTCGGTGCAATAATCGTCTTCATCTGATTATTCAGTCGAGTAAGTACCGAGTCAATTTCATGCGCTTGTTTTTCCAGTCCAGTCACTTCGGTTCCTGCGTCTGCGCTTTGTTTATCCAGTGCTGCCAATTCGGCGATTGCATTTGCTGAGGCAGATTTTGCAAGTTGATAGCTTGCCGACTCTGGCAAGTGTGCAAGGCGATGCTGTGCTTGTGAAATTGCAATGTCGGTGAGCTGCACTGCATACAGATCGTGAAGGACTCCCATGATTTACCTATGGCACCGTCTGAACGGCGGGCGAAAATGGTTGTGCGCATTCGTATACCCAATAGTCGCCGAGAGCCACGGTGTTCACCGGAGAAAATGGGTTGGTATCCGTAGGCGCGATCGTAGTTCCTGGATCGACAACTCTCACTACGACCGTATTTGGAGGGTTTAATAGATCGATCGGAGTAGTCGTTGTTGTGGTTGTTGCTCTACCAGGCTTGAAGTTTGTAGTAGTCGTCGTTGATGGCACTGTTCCCGATACAACTTGCGCCAAACATTCGGTTCCTGGCAGGTAGATGCGCATTGGGTTTGGGTCGGGTCGTGTTTGAGTTGCAACTGGCAAAGGTGCTACATCCCAATCCAGTGAAGGCAAGCCTTCATGCGCCGCTTCCATATATTGCTTCCAGATCCGTGCCGGATACATCGAACCCTGCACCCGAGTAATCCCGTCTTTTTTCACAAATTCGGGAATTTTGATCATCGGTGTATATGCCTTTGGGTCACCCACCCATACCGCGGTCGTGAGTTGCTTCGTGTAACCAACGAACCAAGCATTCGTGTTGTCATCTTGTGTTCCCGTCTTGCCTCCTGCAGGACGCGACTGACCAGCAAGGGGTGCAGCCGGCTCAAGCGCAGTGCGACGGGCAGTACCAAACTGAATCACACCCTTCATCGCATCGACAGCCCTTAACGCGACTTCATTGCTCAATACTCTGCAGGGCTCTAAATCTGCCGGTGCGACACACAGTTGTTCATGCTGATACAGCACCCCATTGGCATCTTCGATTTTGTCAATGAAATACGGTTTCAAGTGCACGCCACCGTTTGCAATCGTTTGTGCCCCAGTCGCCATGTCGAGTGGGCTGAGCTCGTTTGCGCCAGTTGCAAGCGACGCATACGGCTGAATCTTGTACGTTTTTGGATTAGTGAATTCCGAATCCAACATCCGGTACATCAATGCGACCACACGCTCGAGCCCAACAACTTGCGACAATTTAGCGTATGCACAGTTGATAGACAATGCAGTCATGATGCGCAACGGTGCGACATCGCGACTCACACCCTTCGAAATATAAAACGGTTCCTCTGGCTTTCCAGGATTTGGAAGCGTGCAAGGAAGCGTTCCATCAATCAAGTCATCTGGAAGTATCCCAGCCTGCAATGCGGCTGACAAAATAAACATCTTGACGCTCGACCCCGTTTGACGCCTTCGCAGCGCAAGGTTGATCTCGTTGCCGACTGGAACAAAACCCGTACCGCCGACCATTGCGCGCACTCCGCCCGTTGCGTTATCAATCGATACGACCGCGGCCTGAATGCCCGTTTTATTTTCGGGAAGCTGCGTCGCTGCAGCTGTCTCAGCAGCAATTTGGTCTTTCTTATTCAACGTTGTATAGATCTTGAGACCACCGCGGAAAAGTTTGTTGTAACGATCCTGATACGTGGCGCCCAACATTGTCGAACGATTGAGCAAATAGTCTTTGACCTCCTCAGTGAAATACGAACGATTGACGTCCTGCTGCGGAACGATCGAGACTTGTTCAGGTATCACACACTGGGCATCCACAAGCGTACGCACTTTAGGTTTTTCCCAGCCCACACAAGTTGCAGTTGCAGCATCTTTCGTAATCAGTCCAACATCAACCAACCTGGCAAGCACAATCTTGTAACGAGTACGCGATGTATCAGGGCGTCGAATTGGGTCGTAACTCGATGGAGCTTGAATGAGCCCTGCAAGAAATGCGCCTTGGGTTACTGTCAGCGCCGAAACAGGCACACCGAAATACACCTCGGCTGCCGCTTGCAAACCATATGCGTTGTTACCAAAGAACACCGTATTGAGATACCGCTCGAGAATGAGTTTTTTGGGGACTTGTTTTTCCAACATCACGGCATAGCGAGACTGCAACACCTTGTATCGACCGTCTCGATCAAGACCGGCAAGAAAGTCATTTTTGACAACCTGTTGCGTAATTGTGGAAGCACCCTGACGAGTCGAACCCTGCGTATTGGCTAATGTCGCGCGCACAACGGCACGCAAGTTGACACCATCGTGACTATAGAAAACTGCATCTTCAACGGCCAATATCGAGGCAATCACGTCTACGGGCACGCGGTCGACAGGCGTCTTTTGTGTGTTTTCTTTTTGAAAGACACCGATCTGTTCGCCACCAACATCGAAGACCACGCTTCGCTGCGACAAGCCAGCAAAACCTGGAAGTTGCACCGGTATTTGGCTATGGGCATTGAGGATCCCCCACACCTGAGGGGCCATTCCAGTGACCAAGGCAGTAATGCTTAAGGCACCTGCCAACATCACGATGAGGAGGCGCTGGATCGTCCTGAGTTGGGGATTCACGGCACCTCCCACGATACTCTTTGCCCGTGACTTCTTCTCAACAGTTCCCCATCAAGCCATTCCGATTCGGCGTCCAGGCTTCGTCCCAACCAGATCGCAAGTCCTGGGTCGATCTCGCCCAGCGCACCGAGGCAGCAGGCTTTGACGTATTAACCATGCCCGATCACTTCACCGATCAACTTGCTCCAGTGCCCGCGCTCATGAGTGTGGCCGACGCAACAACGACACTTCGAGTTGGCGCTCTTGTATGGGACAACGACTACAAACATCCAGTTGTATTAGCCAAAGAACTCGCAACGATGGACTTATTGTCTGAAGGTCGACTCGAGTTGGGCATTGGCGCTGGTTGGATGATTTCTGATTACGAGCAATCTGGTATTCCATACGAGCGCGCCGGACTTCGCATCGAACGCATGATCGAAGGTATTGACGTAATGAAAGGATGTTTCGCGCAAGGCGCGTTTTCGTACGCTGGCAAGCATTACACCATTACCGATTACGACGGCTCACCAAAACCAGTCCAAGCACCATGCCCGCCAATCCTCATCGGTGGCGGTGGCAAGCGTGTCCTCACCTATGCCGCACAAGTTGCAGACATCATTGGCATCAATGCAACCATGAGTGCAGGAGCAGTTGGGCCAGAAGCGATTTCAACCATGACTGCTGAGGCCGTTGATGCAAAAGTTGACATCGTTCGCGATGCAGTTGGCACCCGCATCGATCATGTCGAGATGAACATTCGTGCGTTTCTGGTCAACATCACTGAAGATGCAGCCGGTGCAATCTCGCGACTCTCTGCTGGCATGGGTGTCGAAGAATCGATGGTTGCCGAAACACCGTTTGCTCTCATGGGGCCTCCTTCGAAACTGATCGAAGACCTGATTGCTCGTCGCGAGCGCTGGGGCTTTTCGTATGTCATCGTCGGTGGCGAAGATGTCGAAAAGTTTGCGCCAGTGGTTGCTGCACTCTCTGGCAAATAGTTGCCAGTACAGATCTAGCGAGCTATTTCGTTTTCGCCTGGCGTGATGCCATTGGGTGGCAAATGCTCGCCTCTTGCCAAAGGGAAATATTTGTGATGCCAACTGCCCGTCACCTCGTAGATGGCTGTGCCCTTCGTGCCGTCAGAAGTCGTGACCACCATTTCGCTTAGACCACCACCGAGTGCCGCACCTGTGCGATTTGTAATGTCCGAATACCTTTGAGCCCATTTACCTTGCGCGGTAACAGTAATTTTACGACCACCCTGCAATGTGAAGTGCACTACGCCACCAAGTCCATGCACGTTTTCACCAAAGCGGTCATACGACGTTTCGTTCTCGTTCTCGTCTTGCCACTGCAAGTCATGCTCAAATCCGATAACGGGAATTGGATCGCTGCCATCAGAAGGCGCAAAACAGCCATCGGTGTACACGCGAGCCCCATTTGGGTATTCCCAATTCCAAACTCCGAGCATCCCCTCGGGCAACTGAATCGCCAACCACATCCACATCGGGCACCGGCCGTGCGCGCGAATACCCCATGAGTGATCGCGCTGACCCCACCAGTTTTCAACTTTATGCGTCTGACCTTTATATGTGTACGTGCCGTTATACGTGCCACTTTGAAACATATGCGACTGATCCCACACAATTTCATGTCCCGCCTTCATCGTGCCGCGGCGCAATTGATAGGGCTGGGTACGGGCAGTAAACGTGATATCGAGAGTGGCAGATGTTGCCGGCGACTCAACAACTTGCAGTCGTACCTTCTTCAATGGCTCAATGATGTCAATCGTTACACCACCAACCTGAAATAAGTCTTGATCGCCATCGACGGTTCGCACATGCTTGGTGATCAGCGAGGCTCCACCCACCCGACCCAACTGCAACGAGTCCATCTCGCCCCTCGCAGGAAAATGCGCAAGAGTTGAAATCACTACATCGCCAGGGCCATCAGGCGAATGCATGACAAAGAAGAGGCTTTCGCGCCATTCGTGATGAAAAGTAACAGTATTCGGAAATGGCTCCGGAATTTGGTGTGCAAAACGTTCATCGAGCGGAGTAAATCTGTTCATGACAAGAAACTCATGGCTTCTAGTTGCAGTATTTGTTGACCGTGCCGATTAGCCATTGCCATAAACATTTCATCTCCCCGCTCAGTCTGTTCCACCAACATTGATGCAACAATCGCCATTACAAAACCACCAAATGAAAATAATCGATACTGTCGCCAGGCCTCTTCGTTGGTAATACCCACCCCGTATGTATTTATGACCGACACGTAATGATCAACAACTTCACGCTCGTGCTGGGCGCGCACTTCTGACAATAAAGCAGAACCAACGAAATAGGAAAGATCGCTGATCGCTACTCCGTCGCATGCTGTCTGCCAGTCCAAAATCGCAACGCCGCGATTACCGTCCCATTCGCCAAAAAGTAAATTGTCTAGTCGAAAATCGCGATGTACTACCGTGTTCGATTTAGGCTGTGCAGCAAAGTACGTGGGAAACCTATGCACGAACTGCTGACCAACCTTTGCCACTTCGCTATCGAGGCGACCTTCAAAGCGCTGACAAAAGGCCGGGTATACGCCTTGCAGTAATTGCGACGTAACTTCAACCGACTCCGAACTATTGCGATGCAACCATTCTTTCTTTTTAGTCAACGGACTCCCCCAAAGCGATCCATGCAATTTTGCCATCTCGGTAACCGACAACATCGCATCATCAACGCTGCAGCCGCCCAATTGATCGCCTTGTTTAGCTGGTGCCATATCTTCCAGCAATAGGAGAAACTCATCGTCATGAGCCGAGTACTCGACGTGGTAACAGTCGGGAACACGTGCGTCTATGGCTGAACTGACTTCTGAATAAAAACTTGTTTCGACTTCATAGCAACGACTCAACCGAGAAGCCGCTCTGCTCCCTATATTTGCTTTTGGAATCTTGGCAATCAATGTCTTTGGTGCCGAACTGTTTCCGGTGTGTTGCATTTGCACACGCAAGCTGTCAGCCATTTGACCCGTACCAATTGCGCTCGCCGTAAATCCAGATACCACAATGCCAGGAAATCTTTCCTGCAATGATCGAGTCAGTACTACTTCGTCCACAAGCCCCCAGCCGTTAACAAACAGACTATTTGATCAACCAGGATTGATTTGTAATCAACTTTTTTTTCAAACCATCCAATTTCGGTCGTTCTCTTAGCCGACCGCTACTCGACTCACCAGCGCCACCCCAATGCCGACACGTCGCAAACCCTTGTACCGAGCGAGCCGGAGCCAAATACTAGGTGCCTGTGCATGACTCAAGTTTGCGCACGGGGCATGCCCCTAGATCCTGCAACCAATTTGCCCAACTTGGACAAATATGTGCTAACTGCCACAAAATCTCATAGTCTTAGTAACGGATTTGCCACCTAGGCAAGTTCATTACAAATCAAATCAAAACAAAAGAAAAGAAAAGAGAAAATCCAATGCGAGGTACCGTTAAATTTTTCAACGCTGAGAAGGGTTATGGCTTCATCTCACGTGATGGTGGCGAAGACGTATTCGTGCACTTTTCCAACATCAAGGGCGAAGGCTACAAGTCTTTGTTCGAGGGGCAAGCCGTAGAGTTCGACGTTGCACCGGGCCGCAAGGGTGAAGAAGCCCAGAACGTCGTTGTTGTCTGACGATCAGAGGCTCTAAGAACTAGTTGATCGGATCGATCGGCGTGTCTAAACCGCACGCCGATTCGATCTGCTCAGCGATTGATAGGCAACGCAAGTCGGTGTAACGAGCACCAATTACCTGCACTCCCACTGGAAGCGAGTCGGCCATTCCGCCCGGCACCACCACTGCAGGAAGTCCAAGCAAGTTTGCTGGCAAGACAGGTCGCATCAACTCAACAGTTGCAAGTGCATTGGCTTCGTTTTCGATATCGAAGTCAAACACAAACGGTGGCTGTGTCCATGTTGGACAAAGCAAGATCGGATATTCGTCAAACCACAGAGCCCACTTGCGCCCAAGACTGTTTCGCTGCAGTTGTGCATTTGCCCACGCCGCAAAATCTACTTTTGTGCTACTGAGTGTCGTGAGATCGACGAACTTTCGACCGCCCTCTCCCATCACCATCTCTAAGAGTGGACGTTGCAACTCAAGTTCTCCGTACAGTTGCGTCTTCCAGACTTCGCATGCAAGTTCAAAATCTGGAGGAATCGCTAAGACCACGTCATGTCCGGCATTTGACAACGCGTCTGCCGTTTTACGAACCACATCGGCAACGCCTGTATGCGTGCTTCCTCCAGGAGGAGTCGCCATTACTGCAATGCGTAGCCTCTGGCCTGGCTGTAAATCGGTAAGCACTGCAGGCACACTGATTGGGTCTCGAGAGTGTTGACCTGCGACAACCATGAGTCCTGCACGCACATCTGCAATGCGTCTTGCCATCACACCTTGATTGAGCATCAGCTGCGAACTCAACCCTGCATCTTCTATTGGAAATAAATTTGCATCAGGTATTACGCCAGTTGAAGGCTTGATTGATGCAATGCCACAACAATGTGCAGGGTTGCGCAAAGAGCCACCAATATCATTCCCGAGTCCGATCGGCGACATCCCGCTCGCCAAAGCGGCACCCTCACCGCCGCTCGAACCACCGGCAGTGCGGTCTGATTTCCATGGGTTTTTCGTACGCCCGTAGAGCGTTGAGTCAGTGTGAATACGCAAGCCAAGATCCGGTAAATTTGTGCGACCAATTGGTATGGCGCCAGCTCCGAGCATGCGGTCGACCACTGGAGCATTGAGCGTGGGAAACGCTTCAGCCAACGCAGGTATGCCCTGAGTAGTTGGATATCCAACGACATCAATATTTTCTTTGATCGTGAATGGCACGCCATGAAAAACACCGAGTGGCTTACCGGCTTTTACTGCAGCGTCAGCAGCGTCAGCGCCAGCACGGGCCTCGTCGACCAATACCCGCACGATGGCGTTGACTTGACCGTTGACTTGCGCGATCCGCTCGAGATGAGCGTCCACCACTTCGCGGCTCGATACTTTTTGGGACCGAATATCGGCTGCCAGATCCAGAGCCGATTTACGCCATAGTTCCTGAGACATTTACTCTCCTTTGTTGCGACCAATGTAGTCCCGCCATCCATCCCAGATCCCATCGCAGATCCCATCGCAACTAGATTTGAGCAATGCTCAAAAACCAGCGTGCGCTCGGCTTCGCTTTGGTTTTCCTTTCCAGTTTGGGCTTTTCAATGGCACCAACGTTTTCAAAACGTGCCTACGAAAGTGGCGCCAACACCGTTGGAGTACTGATAGTCAGGTTCACCATTGCAGCGGTATTGATGCTCCTCATCCGCCAATCCTCAAGCAGGCAACGTGTCTGGCCTCAACCTCGACTGATGCTTGATCTTTTTTTGCTCGGTGCAATTGGATACTCGGGAGCAGCGTTCTTTTATTTCACTGCGATCGAACAAATGTCCACCGGAGTCTCCATTGTTATTTGGTACATATACCCAGTTTTTGTCGTGCTCATCGGTTGGGCTGTGTTTAAGACAAAGCCAAAACGCCACACTATTTTTTCTCTTGTTTCCGCAATGATTGGTGTCGCCATAACTGCCGGTCAACCGGGCAATGCAACGACCAAAGGCATTATCTTGGTTCTCTTGTCGTCGCTGACCTATACGTTTTACACGCTCAGCGGTTCGCATGCATTTAAGAAAACCGATCTCTACACCGGCGTCACATTTGTGATGGCTGGTGCGGCTACAACATTTTGGCTGTACTGGCTTCTTACTCCGTCTTCCACCCCCGTCTTATTTCCTAACCACATATCAGGCTGGGTCTGGATTGCTACTCTTGCTATTTTTTCTACCGTATTGAGTACTTCGGCCCTATTTGCCGGGCTCAAGATTCTTGGACCCAATACCACCTCAGTCGTCAATACAGTTGAACCCGTGCTCAATATCGTTGCCGGAATCTTGTTCCTGAATGAAGTATTTAGCCTGCAACAAGGCGTAGGCGCTCTTTTTGTTGTCGGCGCCCTCGTCTACCTTGGTGCGCACGAAACGCAATCACAACTAGCTGTGGAACTGCAATGACATCAACTATTTCATCTCATAGCGCAACACAAACACCGAAGAATGTGATTGTGTTGTTGCTCGACAGTCTCAATCGCCACGAGCTCGGTGCTTACGGTGGCACATCGTTTGACACGCCAAATATCGATCGTCTTGCGGCGCGCTCGCTCAAGTTCACCAACCATCACACCGGTTCGCTGCCCTGCATACCTGCGCGCCACGACATCTTGGTTGGTGCCTGGGATTTTTTGTGGAAGCCGTGGGGTTCAATTGAAATCTGGGAAGAAGCCATCACTGTTGCGCTTCGTCGCGCGGGCGTTGTCACCAATCTGATTACCGATCATCCGCACCTGTTTGAAGTTGGTGGCGAAAACTTCCATACCGATTTCACTGCGTGGTCATATGAGCGTGGTCACGAAGGTGACGCATGGAAAACACGCCCTGATGCCAGCTGGATCGGTGCACCGACATTTGGTAGAGGCCACATGCACTACGACAACTCGCGCGGATGGTTCAAGGGCGAAGACGATTATCCGGGCCCTCGCACAATGCAGGCCGCCACCAAGTGGCTGCTTGAAGATTCTCCACATCATCGCGCAAATGGTGAGCGCTTCATGTTGTTTGTCGACGAGTTTGACCCGCACGAACCCTTTGACACACCAGAAGCATGGGCAATGCGTTATGACGATACTTGGGAAGGCCCGCATATGATCTGGCCGCCTTATGCCGTCAATGCCCAGGCCGATGGAGTAATCACCAACCGCGAGGCTCACCAAATTCGCTCGCAATACGGTTCAAAGCTTTCGATGATCGACCACTGGCTTGGCAAAGTGCTCGACGCGCTAGATACAACGAACGCCTGGGCAGACACCGCAGTGATTCTGTGCACAGATCACGGCCATTACCTGGGTGATGTTGACGAAAAGGGTCGCGACGTGTGGGGCAAACCATCAGTGCCTGTGCACAAACCACTCGGCCACATTCCACTCATTGTTGCCTGGCCAGGTGCCGCACCAACCAGCATTGACGCACTCACAACATCTACCGATATTCACGCGACACTCGCCGATGTATTTGGCGCGACTATCAAGCACCGCACGCATGGTTCTTCACTCGTGCCACTGATTCAAGGTGCAGCAAAATCGGTGCGAGATTGGCTGCTCACCGGCGTGTGGGGTCGCGAAGTGCAACTGGTAACAGATCAGTGGCGCTACACCCGTGGACCCATTGGCGATAACGCTCCACTCTCGATGTGGTCAAACCGTTGGAGCACGATGCCGATTTCCAAATATCCAAACTTGCGATTACCCGTGCCCGACGAGCGAGCTTTCCTCGACAAAATGCCTGGCTCCACAATTCCTGTTATTCGTCAACCTTTCCGTGCAGGTGACCTCTTGCCGTTTTGGGCAATGGGCAAAGATTTTGAACATCTATTATTTGACCGTCGCGAAGACAATGCCGAGCAATCAAATCGAGTTGACGGTAAAACCGAGCGAGATGCTTGCGAGATGTTGCGAGTGGCGCTCAACAGCGTTGATGCCCCAGAAGATCAGTTGATTCGCCTCGGTCTCAATTAACTTTAGTTAAAACATCTGCGCAATCTCGTATAAGCCAGCTCGCACAGCGTCTCTTTTGTCAGAAATTGTTTTTCCCAAGCGAACAATCACCAAGTCGCGTTCGGGTAATACAAAAATCTGTTGACCTTCATAGCCCGATGCAATGAGCGATCCTGGTTCGCCAGGCTGTGTCCACCAGTGTGCTCCATATCCCTGGCCAGTCTCATCATCGATCACTGTTTGCGCGCGGGCATGATCAACCCAGCCGCTCGGCAAGATCCGTTTGCCTTCCCACAACCCATCACGCAGGTACAACTCTCCGAATCGAGCAAAGTCGCGAGCAGTTGCATACACATATGACGACCCAACAAATGTTCCTGCAGCATCGAATTGCGCGATAGCGCTCTTCATCCCGATCGAATCAAATAAACGCTTCTGGATAAATGCCTGCGTCTTATCCTTTGAACCATTCTTGTCGCCCAGAGCGTCACCCAATAGCCGTGCAACGATGTTGGTAGTGCCAGATGAGTAATACCACTCACTTCCTGGCATGCATGCCAATGGCTGAGTCATTGCATGTTTAGCGTGATCTTCTTTGCCGCCACCAAACAACATCTGAATCACGTCTGATGTGTTGCCCTCGACATAATCCTCAATCCACGCAAGACCACTTCGCATCTCAAGCAAATGCTGCAAGGTAATGAGCCTGCGGTCATCATCTCGCCACAGAGCAATACCTGTTGGTGCTTGAATATCGAGCAACCCATCCATCTGCGCCATACCGACCAGCGCATGAGTAATTGATTTAGCCATCGACCACGAGATCAACGTTGATTCAACAGTTACCCCATCGGCATATGCTTCGGCCACAATCTCTCCACGATGTTGTACGACGACGGCAAGAGTTGTGTCGGTTTCAACATGGTCGCCCACCAGCAACGCGACTCTGGTGTCAAGTCCCTGCAGGTTGTTCACCTACCGAACAATAGTGGTCTGCGTCTCGTTGCCCGTCAACTGCGTCTGCGGTTGCATGAAGGCAATCTCGCGATCACACAACTCGGCGATGTCAACGCGATCATGAGTAACCACAAATTTGGTTCCGGGTAACGACCCCAGTTGGACTGTTAGCCAAGCGCGCACTTCGCGTCGAGCGTCTGCATCGAGGGCCGACAGCGGCTCGTCCAATAAGACCATTTGCGGTCTGTTGATCAATGCCCTAACGAGCGCAACACGCTGTTGTTGTCCACCAGAAAGTTGGATGGGTTTCATTTCAGCTAGATGAATAATGCCGTGCTGTCCCATTGCATCACGCGCATATTGTCGGGCTTGTTGTCGACGAATTCCTGTTGCCATAATCGGATACGCGACATTGTCGATTGCAGACAAAAATGGCAGAAGCACATTGTCCTGAAAGACCATCCCCACATTTCGCAAATGTGCGGGAACAAAAATTTGGTTATCGACATCGTCCAACACAAATCCGTTCACCTGCAGAATGCCAGTATCAAGCGGAAGTAGACCCGCCAATAATTTTAGAAACGTCGTTTTCCCAATCCCATTCACACCGCTGATTGCGACAATTTCATCTTCCGCGACAATATCCATATCAAGAATGAGCCGACCTTGGCGCACAGAGCCTTTCAACAACACACTCACGAGCGCCTCCCCATCCAACTTCCACGCATGGCCACAAGCACGGCTACACATACTGCAAGTAATACGAAACTCAATGCGTATGCAGCCTCAGGATCACTCTCAAGCAGCAAATAGACAGCCAGTGGCGTTGTCTGGGTCCTTCCCTCAATGTTTCCGGCGAATGTAATCGTGGCGCCAAATTCGCCAAGCGCGCGAGCCCACGCAACCGCGACTCCGGCAATCAATGAAGGCGCGAGAAGCCTCAGCGTGACTTTCCAAAACCTCTCGCTCGGCCCAGACCCCATCGTCGCAGCAGACTCTTCAAAACGGGGGTCAATTGACCGCAAACCGCTCTCGACTGCCATCACTAAAAATGGAAGAGCTACGAATGTTTCGGCGATCACGACTCCGAGAGGTGAAAATGTCAGTTGCAAACCAAAGACGTCATACAGCAAACCACCAATTAGCCCATGAGATTTTCCGTAGGCACCGAGCAACGCAACGCCGCCAACCACGGGAGGAAGCACCATCGGCAACATCACAAGTGCGCGGACCAACGAACGCCCATGAAAGTCAATGCGGGCTAAAACCCATGCAAGTGGCAGACCGAGCAATAAAGCAATCGCTGTTGCAAATAATGAAGTAATCAACGACAGCCGTAGTGCTTCAGAAGCTGGCCCACTTGTAACCGAAGCAAAGACTCCAGACCAAGCCACTCGTTTCAGCAGTCCTACTAAGGGCAACGATAGAAACAGGAGAGCAAGTGATGCTCCAACCAACACGAATTTTGGCGTCTCGGTGCCAACACGCCGCTCTCTGGCGATCATGGGCGCTGGAACCCGAATGACTTCAATATTTGCCAACCCTGCTCCGATAACAAAAAGTCAATGAATGATTTAGCATTCACCAGATTCTTAGAGCCTCGAATCGGCGAGATTCCATACATTGCCTGCACATTTTGAGCGCCTGGAATGTCGATACCGAAGACAGTCTTCTTTGCCGCCAGCACATCGGTCTTATATACAATCGCCGCATCGGCATCTCCATTTGCAACAGCAGACAGTGTTGTCTTTGCATCGATGCCTCGTGTCACTTTCGATTCGGCAATTACAACACCTGACATCGTCAGCAAACTTGATGCGTATACGCCGCATGGCACAGTCTTGCTACACAAAGCAACAAATGGAAGCGAGACGAGATCTGCCACTGATCGAACAGACTTCGGGTTACCTGGTTTCACGGCGATCGCCATCGTGTTTCGTGCAAAAACCTTTGGCGTTTCCGTCACATTGCCAGAGTCAATGAGCCTCTCGAGATTGGTGAGATCGGCAGATGCCAAGATGTCGCTCGGCGCGCCAGATTGAATCTGGGCCACCAATGTTGCTGACGATCCAAAATTGAGATGTATCTTCAGACCCTTGTTGCTCTGGCGAAACTGCTGTGTCAGTGCCGTAAATGCATCGGTCAGCGATGCAGCTGCCGAGATTGTCAAATCACCCCCAAGTTTTGAGGATTCCATAGTCGAAGTTGCGCACGCAGCATTTGGCACCAGCGATGCCATAACCACTATCACAATCATCAATCCGAATCGCTTCATCTTGTCCGATCTGTATAATTAGTTCCAATGAGACTATATGAGCCATCTGTGCTCGATCAAATAGTTCTAGCAATTATCGGCGAAATACCACGGCATGGTTTTGCGGTATCAAAAGAACTCGAGACAGATCCCTCGCTTGCAGCCGTTATTCGCATTCGTCGGCCACTTGTCTACCGATCCATCAATTCCCTACTCAACGCAAAGTTCATACGCGAGACCAAAGTTGAACCCGGAGACCAAGGCTCGCCACGAGTCATTTATGCCACCACCGCAACCGGTAAGAGCACCACCGCCAAATGGCTCAATGACACTGTTGACCACCCTCGCGATGCACGGATCGAGCTACTCGCAAAGTTTGTACTGCGCAATAGGCGCGCCATGAATAGTAAACAACTAGCTACACGGCAACGAAAGCTCTTCAAGCGACAAGCAGCCAATTTACAAGTAGCCGCAAATTCGGCAACCGACGATGTTCGACT
>ERZ889078.693-NODE-693-length-29640-cov-43.823187_pt1 | contig 29640 bp, 30 predicted proteins | sample MGYA00521266_ERZ889078 | MGnify/ENA primary metagenome ERZ889078 (study PRJEB32303, sample SAMEA104408618) | aquatic metagenome | biome: Brackish water; feature: Pelagic; material: water | place: Baltic Sea | collected 2014-06-16T06:34:00 | depth 76,534 m ...
CTTTTGCAAAGCCTAAGATAACGAGTTGTTCATGTAGTGGCTTGTCTCCTGCCGTATTTCCATGTTCGAGTAACTCTTTTGTTTCACCAAAAGAGAGAGTTGTTCCTTCCATGGCGTTTGAGTGATGAGTGATAGATATACGAAGTTGCCTGAAAAGTTCTTCTCTTTGTTTGAGGGTTAGTTCATTTAGTTTTTTCATTGATTGAGAAGTGTTTATGCTAAAGCTTGTTCTAAATCTGCAATGAGGTCTTTTGCGCTCTCTAAACCAGCAGAGATTCGGATGAGTCCAGATGGAACGCCACAAGCTACTAACTCCTCTTCACTTAGTTGTTGATGAGTCGTTGATGCAGGGTGAGTGATGATTGATTTTGAATCACCGATGTTTACAACAAGAGAGTATAGCTCAGTTGCATTTACGATTTTTGTCGCTTCTTCAAGCGAGTCTACTTCAAAACTTAAAAGTCCACTACAAAGTCCATCTTGAAAATATTTTTGTGCATTTTCATAGTTTGAGTTACTTTTGAGACCTGGATAATTTACTTTTTTTACCTTTGGATGTGCTTCTAAAAACTCTGCAAGTGCAAGTGCATTTTTAGAGTGTTCTCTCATACGAAGTGAAAGAGTTTCTATACCTTGGATAAATAACCAAGAGTTAAAAGGTGAAACAACTGCACCAATATCGCGAAGTAAAGAGAGTCTTGCGCGAAGTGTAAACGCAGGTAATGGTACATCAACATAAACTAAACCATGATAAGATGGATCTGGTTCATTAAACTGTGGATAACGAGGATTGTCTTTAATCTTTTCTAAAAGACCTTTTCTCTCAACTAAAATCCCACCAATAGCAAGACCTTGACCCGTTGTGTATTTACTAGCACTATGAACTGAAATATCTGCACCAAACTTAAATGGACGACAAAGAACAGGAGTTGCAACTGTGTTATCAACAACTGTTAAGATACCATGTTTGTTGGCAATAGTCGTTATGGCTTCTATGTCCGCAACATCTATACTTGGATTTGTTAAAGACTCAAAAAATATAACCTTTGTTTTATCGTCTATAAGTGCTTCCATCTCTTCTGGTTTATGGACATTAAAAAATCGTGACTCTATGCCAAATCTTTTAAATGTGTGAGCATTAAGTGTTAGGCTTCCACCATAGAGTTGATTTGCACAGATAATGTTATCACCAGCTTCAGCAGAGTTTGCAATAGCATAAAAAATAGCACTCATTCCACTAGCGGCTGCAAGAGCTGCCTCTCCACCCTCAAGTTCTGCAAAGCGTTTTTCAAAAACATCTGTAGTAGGGTTGTTTAAACGTGTGTAGATGTTTCCTAGTTCTTTAAGAGCAAAAAGATTTGCTGCATGTTCAACATCGCGAAATTCATAAGCTGTTGTTTGGTAGATGGGAACTGCCATAGTCCTTTGAGAGTCTTTTTCGTATCCAGCATGAAGTGCTGCTGTTTGTAAATCCATATTATCTATCCTTTATTGTAAATTTTAAGTGTATCGTCTTTGAGCGTTTGTAAAAATTCGAGAATGTTTTCTTGGTAAGAAATAACATCTTCATCATAGCTGACAGCTAAAAATGGCTTGAGTGACTCTACATCAATTTTTTTAGCATATCTTGGAACAATCTTGAGTTCTTTTTGAATGTTTTCAACGAGAGTGTCAAGGTCTAAACCATTGTTGTTTTTTACTTTTTGTACAATTTCTTTTGTTGAAAGCATGAGTAAGTTTGCTCTATCACTATCACCTTCATAAATATCTTGAGCTAATTGCTTTACGATTACATAATTTTCAACTTTTGCTGAGGGGCAAGCTGCTATAAGTAGTGCAAAAATTTTAGCACGAAACTCTAATGAACCATGGTGATGTACAAATAGTTCGCGAAAAGCACCAAAAAAGTGATGTTTTATCCTAAAGCTTAACTTCATTTATCTTCCTTAGAAGTATTATAGTATAATTTCAAAAATAATTGATAGGATTTATAAAATGGGTAGAGCATTTGAGTATAGAAAAGCGTCAAAACTAAAAAGATGGGGAGCTATGTCAAAGCTCTTTCCTAAACTTGGTAAGATTATTACTATGGCAGCAAAAGAGGGTGGAATGGACCCTGACTCAAATGCAAAACTTCGTACAGCTATCTTGAATGCAAAAGCTGAAAATATGCCAAAAGACAACATAGATGCGGCTATAAAACGTGCTGCTGCAAAAGATACAGCGAGTATGCTTGAAGTAAATTTTGAGGGGAAAGCTCCTCATGGTGTTTTGATATTTACAGAGTGCATGACAGATAACAATACAAGAACTGTGGCAAATGTAAAAAATGTACTTACAAAACATAATGGAGAACTTCTTACAAATGGTTCATTAGAATTCATGTTTGATAGAAAAGCTTTGATTGAGTTTGATATGAATGAGAAGATGGACATTGAAGAGTTAGAACTTGAGCTTATTGATGCAGGTCTTGAAGAGATTGAAGAAGAAGAGGGTGTTGCAATTATTACTGGTGATTATACTAGTTTTGGAACACTTACAAATGCCCTTGACGATATGGGAATAGAGATTAAAAAAGCACATTTAGAGCGAATGGCAAATACTCCTATAAGTATCTCAGAAGAACAACAAGCTGACATAGATAAAATCATAGAACGTTTAGAAGATGATGAGGATGTACAAAAAGTTTATACAAACTTAGCATAATTTTTTTATGAAATATACTCAAGATATTTCAAGCCAGACACATGAAGTGAAGCAATCAAAATTTATTGCTCACTTGATGCCTTACTCTCTTTATGAAAAAACTCTCCAAAAACTTAAAAATGAACATCCAAAAGCAAGACATTTTGTTACTGCGTTTCGCTACCTAAATGAGTATGAACAGATTGTAGAACACTCAAGTGATGATGGTGAACCAAAAGGAACATCAGGGAAACCTTCACTTATGGTACTTCAAGGTCAAGATATTATAAACGCAGCTGTGATAATAGTCCGTTATTTTGGCGGAACAAAACTTGGCACTGGTGGACTTGTGCGAGCATATAGTGATGCTATAAATCTTGTTTTAGACAGAGTTGATTTTTGCGAGTATAAGAAAGAGATAGTAAAAGAGATAAAAATTTCATATAGTGATGTGCGTTTTGTTGATTATAGTTGTGAAGAGTTTGGTGTTTCAATAATCGAAAAAAACTTTGAGACTCAAGTTATTTATAAGCTACAAGCGGCAGAAAAAAATATGCAGGAGTTTATAGAAAAAGTAAAAAGGGTGATATAAACCCTTTCTTAACCGCCTGAAACGGCACTTCCTAAGTTCCACATAGGCAAGAAAATACCAAGTGCAAGTAAGATAACCATACCTGCAATTAAAAAGAGCATAATAGGTTCAATCGCTTCACTTAGTCCATCGATAATAGCATCAAAACGCATCTTATAGTACTCAGCAACTTTTTTTATCATGCTATCAAGAGTACCACTATCTTCACCAGCTCTGACCATTTGAATAATCATATTTTCAAATAATGTAGTGTCTTGAAGACCGGAGTTAAGAGTACCACCTTTTTCAACAGTTACTCTTACATTTAAAAGTTTTTGTTTTAATGGTAAGTTGTCAATCATACCAATAGCGGTATCAAGTGCTTCGGCAATAGGAATACCGGCTCGAACGAGTTCAGAAAAAACGAGGGTGAATCGATTGAGAGTTGAAAATTTTATAATATTTTTTATAAGATAGGTCTTAAGTAAAAGTGTATGCCATTTAAATCGAATATCTTCATAATTTGTAATAAGATACCTTAGTGTGACAAAACTAATAAAAAGTGCAAGTAAAACAAATGGTCCATAATTGTTAAACACATATTCTAATTTGAGAAGAATAAGTGTTGGAAGTGGTAGCTCAACATGAAGTTGTTCAAACATCGTTTTAAATTTTGGTACAACAAAAGAGATGAGGATGGTAAACGCAACTGCCATTGCTATCATAACATTTCGAGGGTAGGCCATTGCTTTTTTAAACTTTATAAAGTTAGCTCGAATTTCTTCAAGCATATCAGCAAGAGCATAAAGAGACTCATCAAGATTACCTGTTTTTTCTCCAAGTTCAACCATAGCGATTGTTAAGTTACCAAGTTCATATCGAAAGGTTTGCATAGATGCTGAGAGAGAGTGTCCAGAGTTAATGTCATCTGCTAATTTTTCAAAAACAGTTTTTAAAGCTTCATCAGTTGTTGCATCAGCAATTTCACTAATAGAATCATGAATAGAGATACCAGCATTTGTCATAACCGCAAGTTGTCTAATCGCAGCAATAAGGGCATCAGGTTTAATTTTTTTCTTTTGAAGATTTTTAAATAAATTTTCTTTGAGTCGTTTGAGTTGAATATCAAAAGGTTCTGTAGCTTCTTCTACTTTAATAATAATACCTGTGTATTTTATTTTTGCATAATTCCGAGCCTCTTTTTTATTTTCTGCATAAAGACCGATCTCTTCTTTTTTCCCTTTTGTAAGAACAGTTGCTACGAAATATGTCATCCTTTTGCTACCTTTAAAATTTCTTCAATGGTTGTAATCCCGTCTAAAGCTTTTTGTATTCCATTATGATATATGTCAATAAAACCATCTTTTTTTGCTTGTTCTAACATGATTTCTTTGGATGAACCTTTTGCTATTAATGATGATAAATCATCAGAAATATTGAGAACTTCACAAATCATTTCTCGTCCCATATAACCACTATCTCCACAATCTCTACAGCCTTTTCCTCTATAAAATATAGCATTTGGAGGAATAACATCTTTTAAATCTGCTAAAACAGATGAGGGAAGATGATCTTCTACTTTACAATGCTTACATATCTTACGTACAAGACGTTGTGCTTGAATGGCAACTAATGCACCACTAATAAGATAATGTTGTATCCCCATGTCAACCATACGAGGAATAGCACTAATAGAATCATTTGTATGCAGAGTTGAAATAACCATATGTCCTGTAAGGGCTGCTTTTATTGCTATCTCTAAAGTCTCTTGATCACGAATCTCACCAATCATAATTTTATCTGGATCTTGACGTAAAATAGAACGCAAGGCATCTGCAAAACTAAGACCAACTTTGGCATTTACTTGAACTTGTTGGATGAGGTTCATTCTATACTCTACTGGGTCTTCAACTGTAATGACTTTATCCTCAACATTTCTTAGCTCATTTAATGCACCATAAAGTGTAGTTGTTTTACCTGACCCTGTTGGACCAGTTACTAGAATAATTCCATAAGGTGCTTCTAAACCTTTTAGAAGTTTATTGTAGCTGACACTATCCATGCCAGCGTCTTCAAGTTTTACTAAAGCTTTTTGTTTGTCAAGTACACGCATAACAATAGATTCACCATAGAGGATTGGTAAAGTTGAGATACGAAAGTCATATTCTAAAGATCCTACAACTGTTGAAAAACGTCCATCTTGTGGTTTGCGTTTTTCTGCAATATCTAGGTTTGCTAAAAGTTTTAATCGGGATGAAAGTGGTGGATAAATACTTTTTTCAAAGATAAACATCTCTGAAAGTTTCCCATCCACTCGTCCACGAACAACACAGTTTTTCTCTGTTGGTTCTATGTGAATGTCACTTGCTCGACTATTTATACATGTTTTTAAAATAACATCTATAAGTAGTAAAATAGAAGAGGCCTCTTGTTGGTCTTCGATAGAACCTATAGCATTGAGTTCATCTTTTATCTTTTTGACAAGACCTTTTACACTATCTTTTAGTTCAATTTTATAAAGGTATGAAGCAATCTGTTTTTTTGGAGCAAGTGCAATTTTTAAAATTTTTCTTGGAAAAAGTCTTTGTGCTACTTCTTGTGCATCAATATCTAAAGGGTCATTAAAGGCAACTGTGATACTCATATCATCTTGTAAGATAGGAATAATATTGTGTTTTTTTAGTTGTGCTAGTGGAACTCGTTCAGTTAGATAATAATCCATATCAATAGAATCAAGGTCTACAAAAAGTAATTTGAGTTCAGAGGCCAACTTTTCTAAAACAAGTTTTTCACTTATATACTCATAGTTGTCAATAATAGATAAATTATAGACACCATCTCTAACTTGATGCACTATGAAACGCACAAGTCTATCCATAGTCATGAAACCCGAGAGTGTAATATCTCTTAGTATAAGATAATCATGAATTCCTTTAGCAGAGAGTCTCTCTACTTGGCTTTTCATAATTAAACCTTGTGCTAGTAAATCAGATGTTATTCTATCCATAATAATACCTACCAGTATACATGACGGTTGACACTCATCGTATCATAGAACTCTTCGAGAACTACTTTGTCACTATTTTTATTTTCACTTTTTAGTATGTAAAGTTTATATGTAATTTTTTTGTCATCTTTGTCTTGGAAAAGATAATATGCTTTTGGTTCGTGTTGACCTAGTTTTGAATAAAGGTCAAAAATTTTTGATAGTATATAGTCTGTTGTAGGTAGTTTTAGACTTGAAAGATTATAATTGTCTAAAAGAGCATGAAAAAGTAGTTTTTTTTGCATTAAGATTACTGAAAAATAAGCAGCATTTGCACGAGCTTCTTTTGAATGTTTCATCATAGTAATAGGTACTGCAAGTCTATCAATATAATCAGAATAGAGACAAGAAAAAGAGTACATAGAAAGAAACTCTTCATCATCTTTGTTTGCTGAAAAAGCATTCAGTCCTTTTACACAAGCTGCAGAAAAGTTTTTATTTTGATAAAGATGAAACATCTCTTGTTTAACATCTGCATAAAGAGAAAGTGATAAAAAAAGGATAATTAAAAGTTTCATCTGAACTTTCCTGATTTTATATCTGATAGTAAAATATTTGCTGTTGATGATTGGGTGTCTTGAATATACTCTTGTAACACTTTAATAGCAAACTCTTTTTTACCAAGTTTCACCAATGATTTACTAAAAACAATCCAGCTTTCATCAATTTCACTATTTAATTTATTGGTAATTAAAGCATAATTATAAGCTTGTTGATAATTCTTTTGTGCATAGTATTTTTTTGCAATAAACAGACTGAGACCAGGGTTATTACTTTGTTTAAAACGTTTTATAATTTTTTGTAAATCTTGGCTTGTATCTTTTCTTTTTATACTTATTCTTGACATTTTTTCTTGTTTTGGCAGAACTACTTCTACAGTTTGTGGTTTGACTTTTTCTTTTGTTTCTACAACCTTAGGATGATGAACTTTTGGAGCTTCTACATAAGGTCGTGAAATGTTTTGCATATCTTTTATAAATTTTAAAGAAGGCTGTAACTTTAGTTGTGTTTCACTAGGTAATTCTTGTTTCTTTATGGTAGGCGGTAGCTCTTTTGGAAGAGGGGTAACTACTTTTTTTACTGGTGTAGTTGAGCTAGTAGCATCATGTTTTATAAGTACGAATACAACAATGGAAATAATAAGAGTACTAACAAATATAGTAAAATGAGGGAAGTAGTACTTTATCTTATATCTCATCCATTGTTTTTCAAGTTCGATGATGTTAAGCATGAATAAGACCTGTATGTAGAGCTGACATCTCTATAAGTTTATTCGAAATGGCATTTATTTTAAAAGAGGATAAACGATGATTTTGTTCATAAATAGAGTATAAATCAAATAAAGTATATAAAAGTTTGTTCGTATCTCTATAGTTCCCAGAAGTAAGTTTGTAAATCAAGTTAATATTTTTATCAACAAACATACTCGCTGTATCAAAACAGTTCGCTTTCATTAACTTTTTTTGTATGTATATTTTTAACTCACCTGATAAAGCGTTTTCAAGTTCAATAGTTTCCCAGATTCTTGTCTGAAAATGTTCCTTAGCTATAAGGTCTTCTTTTTCAGTTTTATGTAAAGTAATGACAAACTTTACAGTTCTAGTATCGGAAAGTAATCGAATTTTTTCCATAAGTGCATCAGAGTAAAGTTGTGCTTCATCTAGTAAAACAATAGGAATAGAATCAAGTTTAGTAGCATTAACAATTTTCATAAACTGAGTAAAGTTGAGCTCACCATGATATTTTGTGTTAAATATATCTTGAGCAAGTGTTTTATAAAATTCACTTTCATCAAGAATAGGGGTAGAGTACAGATGCACCACTTTTGAAGTAGATATATCTTTATGAAGTTTTGTTAAAAACATACTTTTACCTGTTCCAGGCTTTCCATATAAAAGTATCATTTTTAAAGGTTTGTTAATAGAATCTTTGAGAGATTGATAGATAGTAGAGACTCTATCAAGTTGGACATAATCATTAGCATTCACAGTATCTAAAAAAACATTTTTAGAAGTGTTATAGATACTTGAGTCCATCGTGTTTACCAAAATTATTTACTTATAGTTTTGATTTTAGTTGCATTTTGATTTAAAGAAGCATCGTCTATACTTTTATAACCTAACTGAGATAAAGAAGTAATTTTACTATTTTTGTCTATTATATGAGGTTCTATAACAATAACGAGTTCTTGTACTTGTGTTGTCATTTCTTCGTATTTAAAAGCATAACCTAAAAGAGGAATATCACCTAAGAGAGGTACTTTGTTAGAACTATTTGTATTTTTAGTATTAATCAGACCACCTAAAATCACTCTTTTACCATCTTGTACAGTTACAACAGAAGAGAGTTGACGACGGTCTAAATCGGGTGGCATTACTCTTTGTGAATTATCTACAGAAGAGATGTCAGTTCTCGTTTCTGAAAGAGAAGGATTGATTTTTAAGGTAATTCTTCTGTCATCTGAAATTTCAGGAGTAATAGTAAGTAATACTCCTGCAAAAACAGATTGGACATCTTCATTTTGTGTAGTTGTTCCCGTATTCCCACCAGCAAGAGTAGAACTACTTGTAACTTTATAAAAGAACTCCGTTCCTGCTGTAATGAGCGCAGGTTGATTGTTCAGAGTCAAAACCTTAGGATTGGAAATAGATTTAACATCACCTTGCGTTTTTAAAAATTTTATAACTTCTGTGAGTGAGCTACTAGAAGTAACACTTACTAATCCTGCACTTTTTACTGCACCTTGTGTTGAGGCAGTGGTGATTTGAGCTGGTGGTGTAGTGAATGTAGTAACCCCCTTACTTATAAGCGAATGTGTACTTAATGCTACATTCTGCAAAGCATAAAGTTGGCTCCAGTCAACACCGGTAGTTTTTCCCTTATTCATAGTTACAGTTAAGAGTTGTACATCTATTAAGACTTGAAGTTGCACCTTGTCTTGTAGTCTTTTAAGATAAGCTTTAAATCGCTTCATCTGCTTAGATGTTGCTGTTACAGTTACTATTCCTGCATTTTTATTAATAATAGGTGCTTCTGCTACATAAGCATCTTGAGGACGGTTGAGTACACTTTGGAACTCTAAATCTAAGTTCTTCCAAAACTCAACTTTATCACTACTTTGTATTTTGATTCCAGCTTCAGAGGATGAGCCGCTTCCTGTCGCCGCCCCACTTGTGGATGTAGTGTCTGTGGTTGTTCCTGTAGTAGATTGCTGTGTGCTAGAGAGGGTAACATTGGTATTTCCTTTGCTTTCTCTTGATGATAATATATAATCAACTTGAAACATTTGTGTTGTTAAATAAGAGATTTTTAGGATGTTACTTTCTAAAGTGTAAGATAAATTATTTTCTATAAGTATAAGGTTTAGGACTTCGTCAATAGTTAAGTTTTTTAAGTTTGTTTTGTTGAGTTTAGTATTTAAAAATTTTTCTGCATGGGGATCTGTAACGATAATACTAAATGAACATTCATCACTTAATTGTTCTATAAAGTCTATAATTTTTGTATTTTTAGTAGAGCTAATACTAAAAAGTTCATAAGAACAATCTGCATAACTATTTATACTTAGAAGAAGTGCTATGGCTGTTGTGTAAAATGATTTTGTTATAAATTTCATGTTTTAATCCTACTTAATTTTTAAAATTGAGGTTTTTATTCTCACTATCTGTCGAAAGCAAATAGTTCTTTTTGTGATAATCTAGTGTGACCTTGGATAATTCGACATTAACAATTTTATATCCATAAATAGTATCACCAATCTTATACCATTTTCCATTAATCTTTGCAGATTGATTCATAATCATAGAAAGATGCAATTTTTTAAGGGAGACACGAGTTTTATGATGTCTTGAATGATATACTTTACTTGATTTCTTAGACTCTCTCTTAACTGTATCTTTAGACTTTACAAAAAGGAAAGGATCTTGTAATTCTGCCAAATGACTAGACTTAAGACCGACTCTTGAAGGTTTAATTGCTTTTATCTGTTCATCAACCCAGTTTAATTCATTGGCATTGAGTTGAAAAGATACATATAGAAACAGTAATATAAAAAATGTTTTCATTAGTAAGTAATCCCCCAAACTGAGATATCTAAAGAAGTTTTTAGTTTATCTGTAGCTGAAATATTTAGATCATGAATATCTACTACAAGATCACTTTGTTCTAAGGAATTAATGAACTTCAATGTATCTTTATATGAACCAATAGAATCAATTTTAATATTAAGTATATGACCAAATGAGTTACTATTAAGTGCATATTCATTTTTAAGATCAACAATTTGAACATTATTATTTTTTGCATTAATAGAGATAGAGTGTAAATACTCTCCCCAAGCTCTCTCATCATAAATTAAAGAAGATATAGTTTCAATCTTTGCTTTAATATATGCATTGTTGTCTTTAACTTTAATAATATCAGTATTTATTATTTGAATGTCTTTCTCAAGTTGTGTGATTTTACTTTGAGGATTCACTTTAAGATAGATTGAATCTACATTTATCTTACCTTTGATAATTTCAACTTCTTGTGTTGTTGTTTGAAACTCTTTAAAAGAACTGTCCCAAAAAAGTAAGTAAGAAAATCCTATAATAGACATAGCAATGAGTGCATACACCATATATGTGTCTTTTTTAGTTTTTTCTTGAAAGTAAGTATCAATTTTATGTAAATAGTTTTCAATGTTCACTTTCATAATATCGCTACCTTTAATTCACTTACATATCTTTTTTCATCTTCATTATATAAAATTTCTTCAAGATAAAATTTAAATTTTCCATCATGAATTTTTGTTAAGTGCTCTATTAACTCTGTTATCATTTTATCTTTTGATGCATTTAAAGAAAGTGTAAATTTTTTGGATTTATCAACTTGTGTATAAGTAATATTTTGAAGGTTTACTCCAAATTTATTTAAGTCTTTAGTAAATAAAGCTAAAAGTGTTGCTTTCATTGGATAGTTGACTTTTACTTCATGTATTTGTATTAAAGTATTTTTTTTCTCAATATACTCTTTTGTCTCAAAAGTTAGAAGTGTATTTACTTTTGTTTTGTCTGCAAGTTTACTTTTAATCATAGCTTCTCTTGTCGTTTTTTCAATATGAAGTTTTTGATACTTATCATCTAGTAATTTTTTTTGTAACATTTGTGTATAAGTTAAAGACCAATATGTAACAGGATAAGCAAATGCTATGACCATAGAAGCAGCAATTAAAGTAAGAAATTTACCACTATCTCTTTTTATGAAACTAGGAGGTCTATGATAGATAGAAAAGTTAGATATATACTTTTCTTCTGCTGGGAGAGAAACATAAAGTTGCATAAGATAATGAAGTTGGTCTATATATAAGTTGCTGTTTTCAAATCCATAAGTAAAACTAAAATCACTTGCTTTAATATTGAGCTCTGCTTCTATCATTTCATCAAACTTCATAACAGTTTGGGTTTGAGTACCAATATATAGATGCTCAAACTTCTCTATATCAAAAGCTCTTTTTGCATAAGTTAGAATATCATTAATGGTTGAAAAAAGTTCTTTATACAGTTTAATAAAAAATGATTTATAGTCACTTTTTGTATCTTTTAAAGTTTGTTTTGTAAAAAACTCTTTAAAAACATCATAGTCAATTCTTTCTCCATAAAGTTCACAAAACCTTTCGTGCATTTCACGTAAAGAGTATTTTATAGATTTTGTATAAAGAAATTCTTTTTCAGAATATAAAGTAATAAAAGCATCATTTTCTTGAAAATAAATAAAACAATGAACTCCACCATTTAATATAATTTCTTTAGAATAGAGAGATTTTAATAATAGAGGTGTAGGAATAATTGTATCAATATATTTAACTTTATCAATAACATTTGCATATGTATTCTCTATAGAGAGTGGATCAACAACAAAAACATGAAAGTATCTATTTTCTTCATCTGCATGCTTAAACTGTTCAACATACTGGATAGAGTATGCAACAGCTTCATCAAGCCCTAGTTCATCATAAGTTTTAATACTAATAGCATCAAATATATCTTCTTGGGGAATATTTTTACTAACAGCTATTTGAGCTGTGATAAATTCATTTGTATTAAGATATGAAATTGCAAATTGTTCTTTTGCAAATTGCGGCGATTTAACTTCATTGATAAAGTTAGATGCACCACTAAAGTAGGTTTCTTTATATGGATTTATTGAAATAACACTTGAAAAAGAGTTGTTTTCTACTTTGTTCATTTCCTCTTAATCCTATTTAAAATTAATTGTAGACATAGAACAGAATTTATCTTTTTTATAAAATTCAATTCTATAAGTCTTTTTTCCCTTATCTATAGAAAACCTTGAGTTTAAATCTTTCAGTCTTATATTGACATTACTTTCGTTTTTAATATGTTTGGAATGGTAACCGATTATATTTACACGGATACCTTCTTGTTTTAATATCTTAAAATCGGTTTTTGCACTAAAAGATGAAGCTTTAGGCAAAGAAATTAAGTTCCCATCTACTACAGCATCAAAACTGTTTGGACAATCACACCCCATTTTAAAGTATTGGGGCTTTAAAGTTGTGATTTTTTTATTCCCAATATATAAAATGTAATTACCATTTCTTTTTTTAAAGCTACCAAGCAAATGAGAAAACTTAAAACTATTACCTTTTGATTTTAGCGGAATATAGCTTAAATATTTTTTTATATTATTAAAATTTATAAATAGATTGTCATTTATCTGTAAAGTACCATTATTCTGGAGGATTTTCGTAATATTTTTTTCAGTAAATTTAAAATCTCGAATAAAATCAATATGCATTATTTTCATAAATTCTTCGATGGCAAGAAGTTGATAAAAGACTTTTTCTGTTAAAGAAGAGAGGTCTTTACTTGTTTCAATGGCAAAGGCAGGTTTATTTTCTCTGATTGAATAGTATGTTAAAGAGAGTTGCATCTCTTTGTCATAGTACTTTGTTTTTGTGTTTTTAACATTAAAACTATGGTGTTTCTTAAGAAGTTTTTTATTGACATTATCTTTGACTGCTGTAGCTATATTACTTAAGTTTCCAAATTCTTGTTCTTCTTTTAAAGTACATTGGTCAATCACACATGTTTGACCCCAAGCTGTAGGATTATATATATTTCCTTCACTTTTTTTTCTATAAAAGCCATGCCCATCATGTAAATTAAGAACAAGATCTATGTTTGGTAATGTTATCAATCGCTTAACTTCTTCAACGATTTTTTTATCTTGATCATGTTTTTTCATATAAGCAAATTTTCTATTCATATCGCCATGCACACCACGGTTATTTTCCATGATACTTGTTTCGTTCAAATTAGGTACAATCCATAAATTTTTTGAAATAATAGTGTAATGTGTTGCTAAAATTGAGGCAGCAAAATAAGATCCTGGTTCATCTCCATGAATACCACCTATCACAAGAAGTGTAGAGTTGGAGTCGTTATTTTCTTTTTTTATTAGTTGTACATTTGCTTGTAAAACTGCGGTTAAGACAACAAATAAAAGTAAAATTTTAATCATAAAGGGTATCATTTATTTCTCTGTTAATATTTTTATTTGTTTATTTTTAAGTTCGACGATAAGAATTTTATTTCCTGTAAACTCAAAACTGTCAGATTTGTAAGATTCTTTAAAAGATATTTTGTATAAATCTGATGTACCTGGATATGGAATTACATTAATATTAGTAATAAGTATTTTCTTGTCTTCTTTTTTTCTGAAAATTCTTTTTTTATAACGAGTAAAAGAGTTGTAATCTTTGCCGTCAAATCGTTTAAATTGCTCTGAATAAAATTGGAGATAGCTTTCTATGTCATTATATATCCAAGAATATCTCCATGCAAAAAGATTCGCTAAAACTAAAGAGAGTTTATTTTTGGAAATATTTTTTTCTACATCTTCTGAATTTATGATAAGGAGTGTTTGTGTAATATCTATATTTTCATTAAGGTACTCTAAACTATTGTTGTTGATTGCAATACAACCTTTAGTGAAGTTGTCTCGTTGTTGGTCAGTTGGCAATCCATGGATCCAAATTCCATGTCCTTCTCTATTTTGGTACTTGTCATAAGTATTTGGATAAGACGTGACAAAAGCAAGAGGACCATAAAAAGAGTCTACATTTGATAGTTTTCTTGTAATATCATAAATTCCAATAGGTGTTTTTAAGTCACCCTCTCTATGCTTTTCTCCTTTATTCTTTCCTGTGAATGCATTGTACTGTTTATGAAGTTGATAGGTTTCATTTTTATTTTTTTTGTACATACAAAGTCTAGATTTATTTTTATTACAAGTTAAAATATTACTATATGATTCTATATAGCCAAATGTTGTGTCTTTGTTTTGAAGAAATTCATTCCAATAATCAGTTTTGGAGAGTTCTTTGTCCATGTGTTGTTCAAGGTTAGCAATTCCATTGAGTCTATAATCAGTTAAAATATTATCTGCAGATAAGAACTGATGAAAAAACAGAAGTGTAAAAACAATGTAAAATTTATTTTGCATTATCGTATCCTATCTCTTTTAAAAAGTTAACATCTTTAGTCCATCCTTTTTTTACAACAACTTGTAAATTTAAGTAGGCTTTTTTTGTGCTAAGTCTTTCTATCTTTTCACGGGCTGCTTTGCCAATGCGTTTTATAGACTCACCACCTTTACCAATGATGATTCCTTTTTGTGATTCTTTTTCGATAATTATCATTGCATTTATAATATCAACGTTTTTTTCTTCTTCAATGCTTTCAATGATAACATCAGATTCATAAGGAACTTCATCACTTACATTTTCAAAAATACCCTCACGAATAAAACCAGCATATATGTCACGAACAAGCTCACTTGTTAAATCTTCTGGGTCAAATAGGTAAGGAGATTCTGGAAGGTTTTTAGCTATAACTTTAAGTAAGTCTTCATGCCCTACTTTTTTAGGGATAGCTACGGGAATAAGTGCTTCAAAATGCTCTGCATATTTGTTATAAGAGGCAATAGTTTTAAAAAGTTTTTCTTGTTTTACTTGATCAATTTTACTGATGACAATGATATGCTTGATATTTTTCTTGTTAAGTTTTAAAAACTTTTCATAATGTTCAACACTATCTGTCACAGGAGCTAAATAGACTATAAGGTCACAATCTCCCATCGCTTTAAGGGCTTCATCTAACATGAATTGGTTAAGGATTTTTTCTCGTTCATGCAAACCGGGAGTATCAATAAAAATAACTTGTGTATCTTCAAGCATTACTATAGCATTAGAACGACGTCTAGTTGCGTTTGCTTTTTGGCTTACCATAGCAATCTTTTCACCCAAAAGGGAGTTCATTAGGGTACTCTTACCAGCATTTGGACGACCTATTAAAGAAACGAAACCAGCTTTTGTCATATGTGTAAACCTTTGATTTTATTAGGCATACTTAGCAATTATTATGCCTAGATGCCTAAATATTATAAAATGTAGCGCGATAAGTCGTCGTCTTCAACAACTAAATCTAACTTGTCGTGTACAAGTTTTGATGTGATAGTTACTTCTTCACCATTGTGCTCATCTGCATCAAAACTAATCTCTTCAAGAACTTGCTCTAGTACAGTATGAAGTCTACGTGCTCCAATATCTTCCGTTCGCTCATTTGCACGATGTGAAAGTTTTGCAATGGCTCGTATGGCTTCATCTTCAAAACTCAATGTCACACCCTCAACACTTAGTAGAGCAGTATACTGTTTCAGTAAAGAGTTCTGCGTTTGTGTAAGAATCTGATACAAAATTTCTTCTGTTAAAGATTCAAGTTCCACACGAAGTGGGAAACGCCCTTGAAGTTCAGGGATTAAATCACTTGGCTTACTCACATGGAATGCACCAGCAGCAATGAAAAGAATATGGTCAGTGTTAATAGTTCCGTATTTTGTAGAAACACTACTTCCCTCAACAATAGGCAGTAAGTCGCGTTGGACTCCCTCTTTTGATGGGTCATTTCTACCTTGACTTTTTTCACTTAAAGCAATCTTATCTATTTCGTCAAGAAAAATTATACCACCATTTTCAGCACGACGAAGTGCTTCAGCTGTGACACTGTTCATATCTAAAAGTTTGACACTTGCTTCTTGGCGGAGTAAGATTTTTGCATCTTTGACAGTTACTTCTTTTTTGTTATCTTCTTTGTTGATCTGTGCAAATACTTTAGAAAAACTCTCTTGCACTTTTGCCATCTCAGGTGGAAGATTTGTGTCATTAAACTCTATACTGATTTTTTCAATTTCGAGTTCTATTATTCGTTCATCCATCTCACCATTTTCAACTCTCTTCTCCATTGCTTCAAGGAGTCTTTGATAATCATCTTTTTTACTCTCACTAACAGACTCTGGAAGAGGGGGAAGAAGTTTTTCAACTATTTTATTTAACACATAATTATCTATCTTACTAAGATTAAGCTCTTCTTGTTCAGCTTTAACGATGCTAATAGAGTTTACAACTAAATCACGAATCATAGACTCTACATCACGACCAACAAAACCAACTTCTGTGTATTTTGATGCTTCTACTTTAATGAAAGGTACTTTCATCATTTTTGCTAAACGGCGAGAAATTTCAGTTTTTCCAACACCGGTAGAGCCAATCATCAAGATGTTTTTAGGCATAATCTCATGGCGAAGTGTTTCATCAAGTTGCATACGTCTATAACGAGTACGAAGTGCTAATGCGATAGTTTTTTTAGCATTTTTTTGACCGATAACATAATCATCAAGATATGCTACTATCTCTTTTGGAGTTAAGTTCATTATTTGTTATCCTCTAAAGTTAGAGTTTTAATATTGTGGTTTGTGTAGATACATAAATCACCTGCAATGTGAAGTGATTCTTTTACAAGTTCTTCTTCATCAAGCTTTGAATGTTTTTTAAGAGCACGTGCCGCAGAAATAGCAAAGTTACCACCACTACCAATGGAAGCTAGTTCTCCATCTTCTGGTTCAACTACATCACCATTTCCAGTGAGGATGAAGATATGCTCTTGGTTTAAAACTATCATCATAGCTTCTAAACGGCGAAGCACTTTATCTTTTCTCCAAGCCTTAGAAAACTCAACAACGGACTTTAAAAGATCCCCTTTTTTGTTTTCTAAAAATTCTTCAAACATTTCAAAAAGATTAAAAGCATCTGCAGTACTACCGGCAAAACCAGCTAAGATTTTGCCATGGTGTAGAGTACGAATTTTAGTTGCGTTTCCTTTTAAAACAGAATCGCCAAAAGTGACTTGACCATCACCACCTATAACAGCTTTATTTTTACCCTTATAGGCAAGTATAGTAGTCGCATCAAACACGATTATTCCCCTTGAACATCTACATAAAGTTTAGCATGTAAACCATGACCAAGTTTTAAGTCTAAAGTATGCTCACCAATCGTTTTTATAGTCATTTTGTCAGTAATATGTTTTTTGTCTATTTCAATGTCATATTGTTCTTTAAGAGCAGTTGCAACTTCATCTTTTGTTATTGCACCAAAAAGATGACCATTATCACCAACTTTTTTAGTAATAATAATTTCACATTTTTCAAGTTGAGTCGCAATAACTTTAAGTCCATTTACTTCTTTTTCAAGATTTTCTGCAACAATAAGCTCATCTTTTGCATGTTGTTCTAAAATCTCAGGTGTAGCATGTCTTGCAAAACCTTTTCCGATTAAAAAGTTTTTGCCATAACCATCTTTAACTTCTTTAACTTCACCTTTTTTACCAAGATTTTTAACATCTTTTATCAATAATACTTTCATGTTTATCTCTCTTTCTCGCCACCGTATGAAACGATACCGTGTGTTAAGTTTCCAATTTTTTTGTATCCCATATCTGGTAAAATTCTAGCAACATGTGCAGAACGGCTACCAACATGACAATAAACAATAATATTTTCATTTTTATCTAAACCAGCTTCTTCAAGTGCTTGATAAAAACTACTTGTTGGAACAAGTTTATCAGCACCTTTGATGTGACCCATTTGCCATTCCATATGCTCACGAACATCAACAAGTTTAAAATCAACCATACCGATTTCACGAGCTTCTAAAAGTGCTATCATCTCATCAGGGTCGATTTCATCTTGATTTACTAAAAGTTCACACTCTGCTTTTGTAAGACCACGTGAGTGAGTTTGAGCTGCTTCTTCCATACCAAGTTCTAAACGTTTGTGTGCTGCAAATTCTGGAGTACAAAAAATTCCACAGTGACATACACCATCTTCTGGTATTTCTTTCTCTATTGCTGGTTTACAAGGGCAAACTCTGTTGTCAACACTTTGTGGTTTTCCATCAACTTCTTCAACCATAAAACATGGACAAAATCTTTTGCTATACATCATCTTGTTTCGAGCAAGACCCATCTGTACACCTTCATTGATTTCATCTTGTGGGTGATATTCCCAGTTAAATTGTTTTACAACTTTGTCTGTAAACTTAACTGTTTTTTCCATCTCTGCAATAAACTCTGGTGAATCCATTTCTATTTTTTGTATACTCATGTGTGTCAGTTCCTTTAAATTAATTTTATATCTTGTATCTATTTGTTACGAGCTTTACCCTCAATGATAAAACGTAGTGCATTAAGTTTGATGAAACCTTCAGCATCTTTTTGATTATATACTTCATCTTCTTCAAATGTAGAATACTCAGGGTTAAAAAGTGAAACATCTGAACTTCGTCCAACTACCATGATACTTCCCTTGTAAAGTTTCAGTCTTACATTTCCTTGTACAAATTCTTGCGTTTTATCTATTGCAGCTTGAAGCATTTCACGTTCTGGTGAGAACCAAAAACCATTGTAGATAAGTTTTGCGTAACGAGGCATCATTTCATCTTTAAGGTGCATTGCTTCACGGTCAAGAGTGATAGACTCGATAGCACGGTGTGCTTTAAGCATAATAGTTCCACCAGGAGTTTCATAACATCCACGAGCTTTCATCCCTACAAAACGGTTTTCAACAATGTCAACACGACCGATTCCATGTTTACCACCAAGTTCATTTAAAGTTTTTAGCATTGTAGCTGGGCTTAGTTTTTCACCATTTAGTGCAACAGGGTCTCCATCTTTATAATCAATCGTAATATACTCAGCTTTATCAGGAGCATTCTCTGGAGAGGAAGACCATAACCACATATCTTCTTCAGGTTCTGCTGCAGGGTCTTCTAAAATACCGCCTTCATAAGAGATGTGAAGTAGGTTTGCATCCATAGAGTAAGGTGATTTCTTCCCTTTTTTCTCTATCTTTATCCCATGTTCTTCTGCATAGGCTAATAGTTTTTCTCTTGAGTTTAAATCCCACTCTCTCCATGGAGCAATAATGGTAAGTGTTGAGTCTTGACTTAAATAACCCATCTCAAAACGAACTTGGTCATTGCCCTTACCAGTAGCACCATGACTTACACCATCAGCACCAGTAAGCTTAGCAATTTCAGCTTGGCGTTTAGCTATTAGTGGGCGAGCAATTGAAGTACCTAAAAGATACTCTCCCTCATAAATTGTGTTTGCACGAAACATAGGGTAAACATAATCTTTTACAAACTCTTCACGTAAATCATCAATGAAAATATTTTCAGGTTTGATACCAAACTCAAGAGCTTTTTTGCGAGCTGGTTCAAGCTCTTCACCTTGACCTAAATCGGCTGTAAAAGTTACAACTTCACACTTGTATTCGTCTTGAAGCCATTTTAAGATAACACTAGTATCTAAACCACCAGAATAAGCTAAAACTACTTTTTTTACTTCTTTTTTCATATAAAAACCTATTATAAAATAATTATCGCGATTATATCGGAATGTATGTGAGGATTTGCTTATATGTGTTTAAGAAAGAGAGTAAATTAAGAAATTGTAAAGTTTTGTAAGAAAAAAAGGGTAAATTACTTTTTACCCTTTATAGTCGAACAATACACCGGTTACTTCTTGCATTTTTGGTAAAAAATCTTGTGCTTGTTCTGCAGGAAAACGACGAATCATTTTACTTGTTTCAGATTCTATGACAGAAACATAAAAAATATCTTGTGAATCTACACCAAATCTTAGATCAGTATTCATTGGTGCTAAAGCACGGTTTAGCTGTTTTACCAAATCTTGTACATCTTCTGCTGTTTTAATTTTAGTACCATGGCTTTCTGCTTCTTTAGCCATCTCTTTAGCTACATCATTAACACTTTGCTTTTGAACTTGTGCCACTTGCTGAACTTGTTCAGCTACTCTTCCCTGAGTTGCAGTAGGACTTACTTGTGATTGTTGTTGTCTAGCAACATTTGCTATGCCATCCATGACAGACTCCTTATAAAAATAAAGTTATAACACATATATCGGACATAAAAATAATATCTTTAATGCAAATTTCACTTTTTATGATAATCTTTCACAAATGAATGAATATATACAACTTTTAAAATCAGAACCAATACTAAAACGACTTTCTGTTATACAATTGATTTCCTATTTTGGAGCATGGTTTAGTAACATAGCTATTTATACTTTATTGTTAGAAATGAATGTATCTGCAAGTGTAATCGCATTTGTAGCCATGTTGCATTTTTTAGCAGGTGTATTTCAAGCACCTTTTTCAGGTCCAATTATTGATAGTTTTAAGCCTAAAAGATTAATGTTATTTATTTTACTTATAGAAATGTTAGCAACTTTCTCTTTGATATTGGTCAATTCTATAGATGATTTAACATTTTTATATGTACTGATTTTCTTTAAAATGGCTGCAGCATCTTTTTACTTCACAACAGAAATGTCTCTTTTACCTAAAGTACTAGGAGCAAGAAAGTTACAAAAAGCGAACGAAATGCACTCTATTATTTGGTCCTTGTCGTATACTTTAGGTATGTCTTTAGGTGGTTTTGTTGTTTATATATTTGGGATTAAGCTTGCTTTTTTTATTGATGGGATGATGTTTTTAGGTGCATATACTCTCTTAGCGACATTAAAAATAGAAATTGATGTTATTAAAAAAAGTGAAAATTTTATACAGATGATGCGAGGTACATTTTATTATCTAAAAAAAGAGAAATTAGCACTTCAACTTATGATTTTACATGCTTTTGTAGGACTCACTGCATTTGATGCTCTTGTCGCTCTCATGGTAGATAAATATTATGCAAGCATTTTAGCAACATCTTTAGCTTTAGGCTTGTTACACTCTTCTCGTGCATTAGGTTTAGTTCTTGGACCTGTCATATTATCAAAGTATCTTAAACATAAGTTTGTTGTGTATGTTTTTATTGGACAAGCTGTAGCTGTTATAGTATGGGCATTAGTGATGTCAAATTTTTATCTTTCCTTACTAGCTAGTGTGTTTGTTGGATTGTTTACTACAACATTATGGTCTTATACATATACACTTTTACAAAAGAATATTGATGAAAAATATTATGGTAGAATCGTGGCATATAATGATATGCTTTTTTTAAGTTCGGCTGCGTTTACATCGTTTATGATTGGTTACTTGGCAACACACAATATCTCTTTAGAAACTATTACGATATTGATGGCTGGAGGTTTTGTAGTCGGTGGACTTTATTTTGTTTGGATATTAAAACATAATACTATAGAAGAGATAGGATGAAAAAAAATTTGAACAAGGAAGAAAATGATATATAAATCAAAAGATGGAGACATTAGTTTAAAAAATCTGACAAGACTTTATGCGGCTGTTGTGATAGATATGCAAGGTGAAGTGGCGGAGATGAGTTTAGAGTGGTTTGACTTGTATGGAGAAAAAGTAAAACTAGTTGAGTATGTTTTAGTATTTGACTACACACCACCAAGCGAAGATGTAAGAACAAGAAAAGTACTCAAGTACGAAACAAAAGATGAACTCATTGCGACTATGAGTGAAGTCGCTGAGTTTTTTAAGAAATAGTATTAAGTTCTAAAAGTTTCTAGCTGTGAGTTGAGTTCCTTTGTTTCTCCAGATAAATCGTGAGAAGTAGCGACGATACTCTCTACATTTTTAGCATTTTCTAAAGAGAGAGTGTCAATTTTTGTAACAATCTCAGCTATCTTTTGTATAGCACTTCCTGTACTCTCAAAGTCTTGTACTGTTTTATCACTTGCTTTAGTTCCTTGATTTACAATGCTTACAGTCGTATTTATTTTTTCTTCAACTGCCGAAGCAATCTCAGCTAAGTTTTGAATCTCAGTAGAGTTATTATTCATGTTTTCACTGGCTTCTTGGATAGACTGAACAATAACATTGATAGTTGCATTTATCTCCCCTAAACTTTTTTGTGTACGCTCTGCTAGTTTTCTCACTTCATCTGCAACAACAGCAAAACCACGACCATGCTCACCAGCTCGTGCTGCTTCTATGGCTGCGTTTAAGGCAAGAAGATTTGTTTGGTCTGCAATATCGCCGATGACTTCGAGAACACTTTTAACATTTGATGCTTCACTTGATAAAGTATCCATTTTATGTGCAAGCTCAACTTCAACTTCAGAAGATTCTTGAACACGGTTTGTAAGAAGTACAATCTCGTCACGTGCTTCGTTGAGCATATTATTTGCTCTAATAATCTCTTTTTTATTTGCTTGGGCTTCAGCAATAGCTATAGTGATTTCTTGATTGATTTTATTTGAAGAACTACTTGCATCTTTAATGATTTGGGCAGAAAGTTCAACATTATTTCCAACTTCATGTGCATTTGAAGAGAGATTGTTTGCTTTTTGAGTGTTGTTTGTTGAGGTTACCTTTGCACTATTTATAAGATGCTGTAAGTCATGAAGCAGAGCATTAAAACTTTTTGCCATATCTTCTATCTCTGCGGGTGCATCACACTCAAGACTTTTAGTTAAGTCTTTTGTTCTGCCGATTTCTAAAAGCGTTGCTTTGAAGTTGTTGAGTGGTTTAATCATGTTGTTGTTTAAAATTAGTACAGAGATAAAACCAATAACGAGTAAAATAACGATAACTTCAATGATAATAAAGTTACGGATAGCATTTGGTGTGATTAATACTTCATCTTCATTTATTACAGAAAGAATAGCCCAAGTGAAGTCTTGTCCTATTTTGATAGTGGAGTAAGCAGTTAGAACTTGTGCTTTGTTGTACTCTGTAAAGATACCCCTACCGCCTGCAGAGTTTGCACTTTTAAGTGCAGCATTTACTTGCACAGTGTTTATAGAACCTGTTTTAGGATTTGCAAACGAGTGTAAGATAGAGTGGTTTTTCTTATCTAAAACACTATCACTTCGCATAAGATGATCTTTACCTACAAGATAATCTTCTTGCGTTTTACCATATCCGATTCTTTTTTGCATCACATGGTTAATAGATGACCCAGCAATCTCAACAACTAGAACAGAGTTAAGTTCTCCTTCTATTTTTACCGGAATCCCTAAAAAGAGCATTGGTGCGTTTTCGCTTGGCGCATAAGGTTTCATATCTACATAAGTTGCTCTGTCATTTTTGATAGATTGTCTATAAACTTCAGCTAATGCACTTGATTTTAATGGTCCGTTTTTAAGATTTGTTCCATAATCTTTTCTCTTTTTTACACTGTATCTCACTTGTCCTGTCTGGGCATTTATAAGTAAAATATCTTCAAATCTATACTCTTTGACAAATGATTTGAAAAATCTTTCATAAGGTTCTATAGTTTCATCAACAAGAGGATCACTTATAGGAAAAGCACCCTTGGGATTGAGTTCCATTTTCTCTTCAAGACGATAAAGGTCATCTACTAGGTACTCTACATTATTGCTTTGAGAGATAACTTTTAAAGTGGCTATGTTTGTCTGAAAAAACTCTTCTATTTGAGACTTTTTAAAATCTCTTACAGTTGTTAGCTTGGAAAAGTTACTTTGCATCAAAGCCTCTTTACTTTTGTAAACAGAACTAATGGAAGTAACAACACCAAGGACTAAAAGAGAGGTGAAAATCATACTTAATACTTGGACTTTAACGGACAGATTTTTCATAGAGACAACCTTTATAACCAATATCAAAAAATTATATCACATATATGCAATAATTAGAAGTTCTTAATCAAATTTGTGCAATAATTATATCAATATGAATAGAAAAAAATATGAAGAAACTATAAAAGAATTAAACCTATATGCGAAACATTATTATGTTTTAGATGACCCGATAACAACAGATGAAGCTTACGATGAACTTTATCATGAAGTTGTTGCATACGAGGCAGAACACCCTGCAGAAATTTTAGCATCTTCACCAACACAAAGGGTAGGTGACATTGTAAGTGAAGGTTTTACTAAAGAAGCACATTTAAGTCGGATGTGGTCACTTGAAGATATATTTAACAAAGATGATTTACAAATGTGGCTGATTAAAACTTATAAACTAGATGAAAACATCACTTTTTATTGTGAACCAAAATACGATGGTGCAAGTCTTGACCTCGTTTATGAAAATGGAAAGCTTATAAAAGGTATCACTCGTGGTGATGGAACTGTGGGTGAACTGATTACTCAAAATGTGAAAACGATAAAGTCGATTCCTTTAAGCATAGAACATTCTGGTTTGATAGAAATTCGCGGTGAAGTGGTGATTTTTAAAGATGAGTTTGAGAAGATAAATGCTCTGCGTTTACAAGAGGGAGAAGCTCCCTTTGCAAATCCACGAAACGCAGCAGCGGGAAGTCTTCGTCAGCTTGACTCAAATGTAACATCTGCACGCAACTTAGTCTTTTTACCTTACGGAATTGGTGAGAACTCTTTAAACGAAAAATTACTTCATCAAAAAATGAAAACTATTTATGAACTAGGTTTTCGTCAACCTCCTGAGAGAGCAGTGTGTAAAGACATAAATGAGATAGAGTCGATTTATAAGCAGATGTTACATGATAGAAACTCTTACAACATGATGCTTGATGGCATGGTTATAAAAGTAGATGAGATAAGCTCACAAATAGATATGGGCTATACAGTAAAAGTACCGCGTTGGGCAGTTGCTTATAAATTTCCTGCAGTTGAGAAGATTACAAGAGTAAAAGATATAGTCCTTCAAGTTGGACGAACCGGTGCTGTTACTCCAGTTGCCATAGTTGAGCCAACGGAAATAGATGGTGTTATAGTTGAACGTGCAACGCTGCATAACTTTGATGAGATAAAACGCAAGGATATTAGACTAGGAGATGAGGTCATCATCCTTAGAAGTGGTGATGTTATTCCTAAAATCATGAAAGTCTTAGTGCATAAACGCAGTGGCAAAGAAGTAGAGTTTTTAAAGCCTACTCATTGTCCTATATGTTCGAGTGAACTACTTCAAGAAGAAGTTTTACTCAAGTGTCAAAACCTCTCTTGCGATGCTAGAGTTGTAAACTCCATTATGTATTTTGCTTCTAAGTCTTGTTTAAACATAGATGGACTTGGCATCAAAATAGTAGAAACACTCTTTAAGTCAGGACTTGTCAAAAGTGTTGTGGATTTGTTTGATTTAACTTTGGAGAATTTACTTACTCTTGAAGGTTTCAAAGAGAAAAAAGCACAAAATTTACTTGATGCTTTACAAAATATAAAAGGAAGTGATTATTGGCGTTTTATCAACTCACTTGGAATTGAGCATATTGGAGAAGTCGCATCAAAAACATTAGCAGAAGTTTTTGGTTTTGACTTTGTAAACGCAACAAAAGAACAAATTATAGAGTGTGATGGTATCGGTGAAGAGATGGCAGAATCTGTTTTAGAATTTGTACGGGTCAATCGTGAAGCGATAGAGAAACTTCAACTTATCATTGAGCCAAAAGAACCACTTAAACGCGAAGAAGCACAAGAAAATCCTTTTAAAGGTAAAACGGCTGTTTTAACTGGAACCATGAGTGTAAGTCGTGGAGTTATCAAAGAACTGCTTGAGAGTTTAGGTGCAAAAGTGAGTGGAAGTGTAAGCAAAAAAACAGACTTTGTAATATATGGTGAAGATGCTGGAAGTAAGTACGACAAAGCAGTGAGTTTAGGTGTGACTACTTTGACTGAGGGCGAGATGAGGGAGATGGTGTAACTGTAGTCACGAGCGATAAGTTTCCTGCTCCCTACCCATCCAACATAAACTAATATAGCTAATAATATGAATCCAAATATAATTTGTTTTTTATTCTGTTTATTTTTTGGCATTTAAAGTTTCCTTTTGTATTTAATGGTTGTACTTTTCAATCTAATGAAGTCATACTCTTTTATAGATTGTCTTGTAGTGCCAATTATAACCAAAATTTTAATCTTTTAACATCTCCATCTGGTAAGCTTTGAATTGCATTAAATATTTTTTCTTGAAGTTATAATTTATTTTACTAAATTGACAAAATAAAATAAAATGTATATAATACCAATATACAAGGGAAAAAATGGATTTTGATTGTTTAGATGTTGAGGCTATTGTTGGGTTTGATTGGGATGAGGGAAATATTCATAAAAATGAAAACGAACATGGCTTGAAATGGACGGCGATTGAAGAGGTTTTTTTCAACGAACCTTTACTTGTTGTAGAAGATTTTAAACACTCTTTAAATGAGTGTAGATGTGTGGCTCTGGGTAAAAATGATTTTGATGATTTAGTTACAGTTCTTTTTAGAGTACGAGAAAATCATATTAGAGTTATATCTGTAAGAGTGATGAGTAAAAAAGAGAGGATTATTTATGAAAGAGCTTAAAAAATTACCTACATTTAAAGATGAAGCACAAGAGTCTGCTTTTTGGGATGAGAACGATGTAGCAGATTACTTTGATATGAGTAAGGCAAAACCTGTTAGATTTTCAAATCTGAAAAAAACGACTAAAAGTATATCCTTGCGTTTACCAGTAGATATGATAGAAGAGTTAAAAGTCAAAGCAAACGCAATGGATGTACCTTACCAGTCACTTATTAAAATGTTTTTGACAAATGCTCTTAAAACAGCATAAAATGATATTTAGTGCGATTAATAGCTGATTTAGGTCTAAAAGAACTTATCGCCATTGGTGTTGGTGGGATGATTGGCGGTGGAGTGTTTTCCGTTATGGGTCTCGCTGTTGGTGTCACTGGAAACGCAACTCCTATAGCTTTTTTACTCGGTGGTTTTCTTGCTCTGATTATGGGTTACTCTTATGTAAAACTTGCTGTTGCCTTTCATAGCGATGGGGCGAGTTTTACTTACTTGGAACATGCATTTCCTCAACATAAATTTATTGGTGCTATTACTGGCTGGACGGTTATCATCGGTTACATTGGAACTATGGCACTGTATGCTTTTACTTTTGGGGCATATGCTAGTGAGCTTTTGGGTGAAACAAGTACAACTGTAAGACAACTTTTATCTGTTGGCATTGTTGTTTTGTTTATGCTTATAAATCTTGTTGGAACGACGACACTAGGTAAGACAGAAGATTTGATAGTATATGGTAAGATACTTCTGCTTGGTGTTTTGGCTTTTGTTGGTATGGGGAGTGTTGAGATTGAGAAAATGACTCCACTTTTTGACCATGGATTTATGAGTGTGTTTATGGCTGCTGCTTTGGTATTTGTTGCATTTGAAGGTTTTCAGCTTATTACAAATGGTGTTCGTGAGACGAAAAATCCTAAAAAAAACATAGCACTTGGCATTTATGGTTCTATCACCATCGTAACTATTATCTATGTTGTGCTTTCTCTCATCGCTGTTGCTTCTTTGAGTCAAGCTGAACTTATTGCAGCCAAGGAGTATGCTTTAGCGGTAGCAGTTGAACCCTCTATGGGGGAAATGGGAAGAATCCTTGTCAGCATAGCCGCTTTACTCGCTACAGCATCAGCCATAAATGCGACTATGTTTGGAGCTTCACACATGATGGCTGAGATGGCAAGAGAGCATGAGATGCCAAAAGCATTTTCATTTCGAAATCGTCAAACCGTACCTTGGATAGCGGTTATAACTTTAGGAGCTTTAACTCTTGCGTTTGCATATTTTGGAAGCTTAGAACTCATAGCCTCTTTTTCGAGTTTGACCTTTTTGTTTGTATCTTTAGCTGTAAATATCGCTAACTATAAACTAAGAGAAACTACTGGTGCAAACCCTTATTATATTCTTTTAGGAATGCTTTTAGTGCTTTTTACAATCTTTACACTTCTGTATTATCTCGCACTACATGCTCCACAAGAGTTGCTATGGATTGTAAGTATTTACATAAGTATTGTTGTTTTAGAAGTGATAAATAGCTACTTAACAACTCAAAAAAATTAAGTTTTTTTTGCTACCAAAGTAAGGTGGCGACTGACCCCTTTGTTGTGTGTTTTAGTTCACTTTCCATCTTTGTCTAACTCTTGAAGCAACATATCAAAATCACTTTTATATGATTTATCTTGAATTACTTTATATTTCTCAAAGAATTGTAAAAAAGCATTTAGCTTTTGACTCCAATCTTTCATGGTCATTGGGATATTTCTTTCAGCTTGGTCTTCTGCATAATCAAGATACATGGTTACAATTCTATCAAGTGATTTTATTTCATTTTGAGTTAGATAATTTTTAGCTATTATGACATCAGATTTTAGTATCTTTCCGTTTGGTGCTTTTTTCCAATTTGTTAATCCCATAAACTCTTTTTGATGATTTGCCCTTTCAACTAGCAGTTCAGAAGCTGTATGTCTATGAATAGCCCAATGCAGTTTATTTTGTACTGTAGCAAAAAAATCTTTTGTTGTTGGAGCTTTAAAGTCATAATCTAAAGCTGTTGTATAAATATCTGTTATTTGTTGATAAAAGTTTCTTTCACTCTCTCTTATGTCTCTGATTTCTAATATTAAATCTTTGTAGTACTGAGGATTTAAATAACTTCCATTTTTTAATCTTTCATTATCTAGTACATATCCACGAGTAGCATATTGTTTTAAAACTTGTGTCGCCCATCTTCTAAACTCTGTGGCTTTATTTGAGTTGATTCTATATCCTAATGAGATAATCACTTCTAAATTATAGTGTTGCGTATTGTAGTTTTTGCCATCACTAGCAGTTATTAGGAATTTCCTAATAACTGAATTTTCTTCTAATTCATTAGTTTTAAATATATTTTTAAGATGTTCATTGATAGTTGCTACATTAACATCAAAAAGTTTGGCTATCAGTTTTTGAGTTAACCATACAGTTTCATCTGATACTTTTACTTCTATGGTATCTTGTCCGTTAGCAGTAGTAAATATTAAAAATTCTGCTGTTGAGTTTCTTATGGTTAAGTTTTTATTCATTGTTTGACCTTATATTATTTAGTTCTTTTATGTAAAGAAGCATGACCATATTTCATATAATCTTTCATCATCATTTTAAATGCATGAGTATTTTCAATATCCTGATAATTTGTTAGTGTAGTTTTCAACAAATATAAGCATTGTAAAATATGGTATTTTG
>ERZ889078.695-NODE-695-length-29585-cov-7.421029_pt1 | contig 29585 bp, 31 predicted proteins | sample MGYA00521266_ERZ889078 | MGnify/ENA primary metagenome ERZ889078 (study PRJEB32303, sample SAMEA104408618) | aquatic metagenome | biome: Brackish water; feature: Pelagic; material: water | place: Baltic Sea | collected 2014-06-16T06:34:00 | depth 76,534 m ...
AAGTATATTGCTTATAAAACGGAACGTCATTATAAAACAGCAGTAGGAAAAAGAGAGTTAAAAAATAAAATTAGCAACGAATAATTTAGTATATAATTCGGGATCGTCTAATTGGTAGGACAACGGGTTCTGGTCCCGTCAATCTAGGTTCGAGTCCTAGTCCCGAAGCCAAATTAACAATAATTATAGATCGTCCCTCGGCCGTAGCCCGGTGGGCAACGCCCTACGGGCGAGGCTAATGGGTAGGACATCAGGTTCTGGTCCTGAGAATTGGGGTTCCCTCGGCCGTAGCCTATGGGCGAGGCGACTCCCTAAGATCCTGAGCAATAGCGAAGGGTCCCCGAGCCAATTGAGTAGAACGAAATAAAAACACCCATTGAGGGTGCTTTTTTGACAAAAAAGACCGAAGCTTTAGTTAGCTTCGGCTTGAAGTCTATCAGAGACAGACTCTACTTGAACTAGTCCGGGAATTAGGTGTCTTCCATATCCCTTACGAAACATCGTTAGTCCTTGTTTTACACTGTAAGCTGAAATGTATCCAGCAATTTTTTTTTGGACAGAACCATCTTCTTCTTCGTAGAAGTAGATGGTGTATGAGGTTTTTTGTTTTTTTAACACAACAGCAACCCCTTGTTTGAGGGAACAGACAAACCACTATGGTTTGCTTAACTAGGAATAATGGTATATTTTAGCTATTTTGTCAATAATATTATAATGCATGAGCTATGAGTAGAACGAAATTGGCTTGATGTGTAAGTAGCAATCACCCTAAAGCGCTGTCCTGAGCGATAGTCGAAGGAGTGGTTTTTTGGTATACTGAAGCTAGTATTATTAAAATAAAATTATGAAATTGTTTAAAAAATGGTGGTCCTGGTCAATAATTATTTTGATTGTAATATTCTTGTTGTTACTATCAATGGGTTTACTTTCTGGATATGACCTTGGTCCAGAAGAAATACTTCTAAAATTATTTGGTAATTAAATTAAAATAAAATTATGAAAGTTTTAATAAATTGGATAATTTTGACTCTGGCAATATTAGGAACCTCATATGTTTTGCCAGGAGTCTCTGTTGATGGTTTTTGGGCTGCACTGATAACAGCTTTGGTCTTGGGTGTTGTAAATGTAGTCATAAAGCCAATATTATTGTTTTTGACTCTACCAATAAATATTTTGACACTGGGCATTTTTACTTTTGTTATAAATGCTTTGTTGATACTCTTGGTGTCGGTTATTGTTTCTGGTTTTAGTGTAGCAAGTTTTTGGTGGGCACTTTTGTTTAGTATAGTGGTAACAGTCTTGGTTTATATTTTAAATAAAATATTTAAATAACATTTCCGCATTATGAAACTACTTAAAACAACTTTGAAGATTTTTGCCGTCATTATGATCTGTATTTTAGTTTGGACAGAGAGTATTAGTATTTTATTTCCAGTTTATCTTATAGGACTATTATTACTTATGATATTTGGTTTATTAGAATGGGGCTTAGATGCCATCATAAGAGATCATTCGGTAATCAATTGGATTAATGGATATTTCCCAGGTATAGACCCAAAGGGCTTGGTTGGTTGGGTAGCTTTGATAGTCTTTTATTTGGTCATTTCTTATTTAATTGCCTTAATAGTTGAAAAAAGAAGAAGAAAGAAAGCATTGAAGATATAAAAACTAGATATTTTTTGTAATGTAGTTCAATTCCATCTAGGGACAATCATTCTGAAGGGATAGTAGCGAGAAGATATTAGAAATAAAAAATTAAGAAACACCATATAATGTGGTGTTTTTAAGTAAAAAAAGTGAGAGCTGGTCAGGCTCTCATCCCTTTGCGAGGGGTTTAATGACCTAGGGAGGTTAGTCCCAGTAGGCAGAGGGGCTCTGCCATTCGGGGAAGTTCTCGTCGAGCCACGCGTGCGCGGCTTCGTCGGCCTTCCGAGCTTCAGCGTACTGCTTGTCCCGATCTTCGGGCAGTTTGATCGGTTCAGTCGTGTGTATGACGGTGTCGCCGTCCAGTACTTCAGCGATGGCAACGCCTTCCTTGTCCTGACGATCGTAGTCACGCCGGGTCTGGTAGCGTCGTTCCAGGCTCATGTGAGCGCTGCGGTCGTAGAAGGCAGCCTTGTAGAAGATGCTGGCTCGTTTACGACCCTTGTCGTCGACGAGGTGGGACCACATGGAGTGGTCGGTAGCACGCTTCTCCCAGCCTTCGGGCAGCTCCACGTACTGAAACATGGGATCACCCTCGACTTCGTCGAGGAACTTGACGCCGGCGGCTTCGAGAATCTCCTTGGATTCACTTCCACCGTGTCCCATGTCGGTCGGCAGGGTGTCGCTGTTCACGAGGCCACGCTGACCCTGAGCTTCCTGGTTGGGGATGAAGTCATCACCATCGGCCATGGCTCCGGCCAGGTGAACGATCGGGTCATCGGCGGTGGTGTTACGGGGAGCTTTCTTGTCACTCATTGGAATCCTCCATCAAGGGAAATTACCTCATTGTTCGAGGCAGGGTTCATGGAACATGTGCTTTATCGGGTTTAAGCGTTATCGCTCTTTCTCCCAAGCAACTTCGGGATCAATCGCGAACTCGTGTCCGCTTTCACGGAGGAAAGCAACCATCTTCGGTGACAGCGGCGTGTGCCAGCCAGAGCGGAAATGGTCATCACGGAACCGGTGACCGCATCCCGTGCAAGACGAGAGTAAGAGACCCGCTCCACAGTGGGCACAGTTGAATTCGGTAAAGCCACCTCGCCCACCCTTGAGCTCGTTCCAGACATGATCATCGAGAGTCATCTGGGCGATGGCCTCATCGAAGAGCACGCTTTCGGGCTTGGAGTGGTCGTTGATGATCTTGTTGAGGTCACGACTCAGCGTCACGTAGAGTACCGCTTTGGTGCGCGGATAGTCTCGGTGATAGCGATCGTTGACCAGGTCGGTTGGATCCTGAACGTAGAACGAGACAACAGACTCCCAGTCATCCAGGATGAGCTCGTCGCCCCAGTTGGCTTCGGCGAAAGCCATCGCTTCTTTCATGTACTGATACTCGGTCAAGAGATCACCGTGCGGTTTACCATCGGCGTAGGACCTAACGGTACGGCTCGCGTAGGCATACTGGAGCCGGGGAGGGTGGTTCTTGTTGCCAGTGACACTGGCGTCTTCTTCACCGTCCTTCACACGCGAAATCTTGACCTTCTCGACCCACTCCTTGCGATAGGAGATGATCTGGAAGGCGCCGCGGATGCGAAGCGGAGGACAGGCGACGTAGCCGCTGCCCGTGGTAAAAGCCTCCACGGCTTGTTCTTGGGTGAGGTGGGGACACAGGCGAGCCATGTCTTCTGCTGTCGGGTTCTTGATCGGGAGCTGTCCGAGAAGGGAACGATACTCCGCTCTGTTCATGATCGACCTCCTGTTAAGGTACGGGTTACCACGATACCCTCGTGGTAGGGGTTATGGCATAGGCGCCAAATAACATATTATAATAGCATATTTAGACTATTTTGTCAATATATAGTTCTAACGTTCTAAAATCAAGAGCGAGTTACTTTATTTTAAGCTATGCGAAAGATAGTTTTGGCAGCTCAAAATCGTCTGAAATAAACATCAACTCAGTTCCGATACGCTCTACAGTGCGACCCCACAAAAACATCTCCTTACCCAAGGAGATGTTTTTTCTTTATTTTAACCCCAAAATATTGACCCGCCTATGCTCTAAAGAGCTACAGCGAGGCGCGACGTGGTCCTATTAATATTTATATAGTAGATCAAGTCTAATTATTGTAGCTAAAACGTACTGTACAATTGACACAAAGCCCTATTTCTGTTATCATCTGCCAATGGAAATAAGAAATATCGCAATTATAGCTCACGTTGATCACGGCAAGACTGCTTTGACCGATGCGATTCTCAAACAAACTGGCGCTGTATCTGCTGAAAGTGTCGGTATGGACTCAAACACGCTCGAAAAAGAGCGTGGTATTACTATTTATTCCAAAAATGCGTCTATTTTTTATAAAGATACCAAGATAAATATCGTTGATACTCCAGGACATGCTGATTTTGGCTCAGAAGTAGAGCGAGTACTGCGCTCAATCGATAGTGTGCTACTAGTTGTCGATGCTCAGGAAGGTCCGATGCCTCAGACTAGATTTGTACTAAAGAAATCTCTGGAGCTAGGCCTCAAGCCAATTGTTATTCTCAACAAAATTGATAAGCCAGCCGCCAATCCTAATCTGGCTCATGAACAAGTTTTTGAACTATTTATGGATCTCGGTGCTACTGATGAGCAATTAGACTTTACAACAGTATACAGTATTGCCAAACATGGTATGGCCAAAAGATATTTGACTGATGAAGACAAGGATATCATGCCGCTACTAGATGTAATTTTAGAAAAAGTACCGGCCGCCAAATCAGATATAGCAGCCCCACTACGTTTTCAGGTTTTCAACCTTGCCTATGACAATTTCCTCGGACGTTTAGCTATTGGCCGTATCTATGAAGGTACTATCAAAAATAGTCAAAACTTGATCCTTAAGAAAATGGATGGCACTGATGCTACTGGTAAAGTTACCAAGCTTTTTACCTTCCATGGTCTAGAGCGCAAAGAAACCGAAGAAGCAGTCGCTGGAGATATTGTGATGGTGTCAGGTTTCCCTAATATTGATATTGGTGAAACACTCTGTGTATCAGCTGATCAAGAGGCACTACCAGCTATCACTGTAGACGAACCGACTATCTCACTAGACTTTTTGGTCAACAATTCTCCTTTTGCTGGACGCGAAGGCAAGTATGTCACCAGCAAACAAATCAAAGAACGTCTAGAAAAAGAACTAGAAGTAAACGTTGGTTTGAAAATTGATTTTTCTGGCGATAGTTTCAAAGTATATAGTCGGGGTGAGCTACACGCCGCTATCTTGATTGAAACTATGCGTCGTGAAGGTTTTGAACTACAGGTATCACAGCCACAGGTAATCATCGAAGAGCGTGATGGCAAAAAATTTGAACCATTTGAAGAAGTAACTATTGATGTACCTGAAGTAAGCTCTGGCATTGTCATGGAGAAAATGGGCAAGCGCAAAGGTATTGCTATTGATATGAAGAGTAATAATGGTCAAATGCGTTTGATATTTGAAATACCAACTAGAGGCCTACTTGGCTATCGAGGTGAATTTACTGTCGATACTCGTGGTGAAGGTATCCTGTGTGCTCGGATGATTGGTTATCGGCCACATACTGGTGAGATCAAAAAACGAGACGTTGGCTCTATGGTTTCTATGGCCACTGGCAAAGCTTTGGGATTTTCATTATTCAATCTTCAAGATCGCGGCGCATTATATGTTGGGCCGGGTGTAGAAGTTTATGAAGGTATGGTCCTTGGCAATACTGCCAAAGGTGCTGACATGATGGTCAATCCAACCAAAGGTAAGCAACTTTCTAATATGCGTAGCTCAGGTGCTGACGAAGCCATTGCTTTAGTGCCACCAGCCATCCTTAGTATTGAAAAAGGTTTGGAAATAATCTCAGATGATGAATACCTAGAAGTGACTCCCGATCATGTCCGTCTACGCAAACAGTATTTGAGTGAAACTGAACGAAGAAAAATAAAACGTTAACCCCTCCCAACCTCCCCTTACTAAGGGGAGGAATTTTTTGGTTCTCCCCCTTCATAAGGGGAGTTAGAGGGGGGTAAAATAAAAGGCAGTCTTCATAAGAGGGAATTAGACTTAAGTGTTCTACCCTTTTTTATTTTATGCAAAGAAAAAAGCTAGCAAATTCATGCTAGCTACCGGCATTGATCAGGTGATCAACTGCGCAGTATGGCGGTGCGCTTGAGCAGGATGTTGCTGGTACGCAGCGCCGTGGTCATGGACACCAGGGTCTGGTGCGGAGGCTCGTAAGGAGTATTCCACTCCGCCAGGACCTTTTTGTCGTAGAAGGTTCGACCCGTGGCCATGTAGGCCTCGTTGGGATCGCCGTACAGGCTGACGAAGGCATCGGTCCAAGAGTAGACCCCATCTTCGCCGTACGTCAGGCTGACGGTGAAGCTGTAGCCCATCTCGGTGACTGGCTGGTTGGCCATCATCTCGACGGCGGCATCGCCGCCCTTGTCGAAGGCCTCCCGGACCTGGTCCTGGACACGCCGCATGGCGATGCTGGACTTGATGAAGTCGGCCGGGGATTGCGGGGCAGTCCAGAACTCGGCGACCTGGAAGGCCACCAGCACAGTGAGAAGGGACAGGATCAGGACGGACAGACGTTTGCTCATGAGAGCACCTCCGGTTTAGAGACAGTCATCAACGGGCGGATCGAACACGAAAAGAGCAGTATATTTTTATATCATATAATATAGATTTTGTCAATATCAAATAAAAAACCGTCAGAGAACTGACGGAATATTTCTAGTCTGCCGGAGCAAACTCACAGTTGGTTTTTAGAGCCAGATCAATGATATTTGCATCACCGGGATACTGAGCCAAGAGTAGCTCACGCAAGGACTGGCCTTGAGCTTTGCCCTGACTAGCTGGGCTGTGCTTGAGCTTGGTCTTGCGGTGGGTGTAGGCATCGATGAAATCGCAGATCGAGACGATGCTAGCGATCTCTAGGACCTTCTTGATCAGCGGTAGGGTGATCCCACTAGGGAAATCATCAATGGTTAGCCCATAGCCGCGGTTGTAAAGAGCGTGGTGCAGACCGGCACACAGAGCGGTGAACATGTGGAATTCACCCAGGATATCAAAACCGGAAATGGCGTGTGACTTGATGTTGGTGTATTCATCGGCCGAGATGTTGTGGCCATCAAATAGGGTGTCCGGCAAGACGATTTTGCCGAAGTCATGAAGTAAGCCAGCAAAGAAAGCCGCCTTGGTATCCTTGCCCATGGCCTGGGCGACCTTTTCGGCCAGAAGCGCCACCCGATCGGTATGCGCCATTACCTGGGGATGACGGATAGCCGCCATAGCACGATAGAGTTTGGCTGTGTGGTCCAGATTACCACCGGGTGAATATCGAGTGATTCGATTGTTTACCCGACGGCTGACGTCGATAGCCACATAGGCTCCTCTCGTTGGGGTGATTTCAGGGTACGAACGATTCTAGCTAAATTAGTACTAATCTACATTATTGTCAAGGCAAATAAAAAACCGGAAAACTAATTTCCGGAAGTACGAACAAGAAGCTTGTAGGAAAAGTAGTTGCCCAGAAGTGAGCCACAGAGTATGGCGATGCCAATTCCCCAACGATGAATCGTGTATATGGGATTTTCTACAAAATCAAACCCTTGTAGGGTGAGGAGATAGGCGATTGCCGCAACAGTGACTCCGATAGGAAGTCTAGCCAGGATTCGAGAGTCGGTGACAGCACCGATGAAAAAATGAGGTACAAATCCCAGTAAGATACCGCTGATGAAATACAGCGTGTAGATTACTATCGGTTGTTCCATACTTCACCTCCTAGGTGATTAAAGGGACACTTGAGATAATAGGGGATAATACAATAAGTATGTCTATTTGTCAATATCTAGATATATGCTAAGGTATAAAAGTTCCCCCGTAACAACGTACCTTGAAACCATGAGAGAAGGTGAAAACATTGGAAAATCTGATGCTTCCTGGCAACCCACGCTATCAACCCAAGCAACTTCGGCCTATCTTTGGCTATGACAAACTCTTTCAGGGCGTAGCTGAAGTCGAGGTCGCTGTCATGCAGACTTTAGGTGAAATTGGGACCATTCCGGCCGAAGTAATGGCGGACCTTAGTCCTAATGTGATCAATCGTCTGTTGGCGATCAGAACTACCTTGGTAGATGAGGTTGAAAGAACTGGCGGTACCTACGGCAAAGCAACTGGTCACGATGTTCGTGCCTGGGTGCGGATTGCCCAAGACATAGTCGGGCCTCGCTTGGCTCCTTGGGTACATGTACCATTGACCAGCTACGATCCACTCGATACTGGTCGTATGTTGCACTACCGTAGTGCCTACCGTGATGTTCTCAGACCATCACTCCAAGACCTAGTAGGCAATTTTGCTGACCTAGTTGACCAGTTTGCGGATCAGCTACAGATCGGCCGTACCCACGGCCAACATGCACTACCCATCACGGTCGGCTTTTGGCTGGCATCTATCCTCAATCGAATCTGCGTCAACTGGAAGCGTATGGACGAAACCGCCACTGGCTTGGTCGGCAAAATCTCTGGCGCGGTTGGTGCCTACAATGCTCAAGTTGGTCTAGGATTCTACGGATCGCATATGGAGCAACCAGCAGAGGTCAAAATTTCCCATACATTCGAAGCTATGGTTTTGCGTAAGCTCGGTCTTGAACCGGCTGCCATCAGCACCCAGGTGCTACCACCCGAAAATCTCAGCTCTTTCCTTTTTGCTTGCATCCAGATGTCAGCAGCTATAGCCCAGCTCGGGCGAGACTGTCGTCACTTGATGCGTAGTGAAATCGGGGAAGTGGCCGAGGAGTTTGCGGATGGACAGGTCGGATCATCGACCATGGCGCACAAACGCAATCCCATCACTTTCGAAAACATGGAAGGCATGTGGCTGAAGTCAAAGGCCGAATTCTGGAAAGTCATGGAGATCATGGTCACCGACCACCAACGTGATTTGGTGGCTAGTTGTATCATGCGTGACTTCCCGGTCATTCTGGTCAATCTCCAGCAACAGCTCAATAGCCTACTTCGTCGCAAGACCGAAGAAGGTCGGCCTTTCATCCGTCGGATCACTGTTGATCCGAGCGCTTGTCAGCGCAATTTTGACCTCAGTTCACGCTATATTTTGGCAGAGCCCATCTACATTGCCCTGCAAATGGCAGGTTATGAGGGTGATGCTCATCACTTTGTTTCTCACGAACTCATGCCCATAGCTATGCGCGAAAAAATGCCTCTAGCAGCTGTTTTGACAGCCAAGGCAGAGGAAGATACAGATCTGCTCCGAGTCCTTGGAGCAATCCCAGCGGAAGTCCTAGACTTCTTGCATCAACCTGAGCTCTACACTGGAGCAGCTCGTGACAAGGCACAGCAAATAGCAGCTTCGGCGCGTAAAACCGCTAGTGAGCTAACGGCTCTCTCATAAACCTATTCGGGATCATTCTTGGTCCCTTTTTTATTTCATCAAATATAAAAAATATGCTAAAATATAATACATATGTCAGATATAATCGCCAAGCTAGAAAAAACCAAGCTACTCGGTCGCGGTGGAGCCGCTTTTCCAACTCACTTGAAATGGCAGATGGTCTTGGATCAAAAATCTGATACCAAGTATATTGTAGCCAATGGTTCAGAAGGTGAGCCAGCAACTGAAAAAGACGGATACATAGTCGAGCACTATCCAGAGCTACTAGTCGAGGGACTGCGTATTGCTCTAGAGACGATAGACAATAGTTCGGCTTTTATTTATTTACGCAAAGATTATTTTAAAAAATACAAAGCTAATCTAAAAAAAATCATTGGAGATTTGCCGATAGAAATATTTGAAGAAAAGGGTGGCTATCTTTCTGGTGAAGAAACCATGGTTTGTCAGGAAATAGAAGCAGGTCTTCTCCGACCTAGACACAAACCACCATTTCCTGGACAAGTTGGTATTTTTGGTCAACCAACTTTGATAAATAATATCGAAACATTTTATTATGTGGCAAAAATTGCGCGTGGTGAGTACCACAACGAAAAAATGTACACCATTGTTGGTGATGTCAAAAATCCCGGCGTCTATGAACTATCTGGCGAGCTAAGTGTGAAGCAAGTTCTCGAACAAACAAAAAATTATCCTGACTTTAAATTTTATACTCAAGTCGGTGGAGGAGCTAGTGGCACAATTTTATTGTCTAGTGAATTGACTATTCCAGCCCAAGGTTCAGCCTCCATTGTAGTGTATAACCAGGCCAAAACGGATCCTTATGAATTAATGGAAAAATGGATTAAGTTTTTTATGGCAGAAAATTGCGACAAGTGTACTCCTTGCCGTGAGGGCACCTACCGTTTAGCTGAAATGATAAAAAATAAACAGATCGACAAAGAACACTTTGAGGATCTTTTATTTACTTTAGAAAATACTAGCTTCTGTGCTTTGGGAAAAATGGTGGTAGCACCATTTAGAACCTTGGCGGATAAAATTTTAAAATTATAATGTCAAAAAATAAAAAAACATTTTTTATAAAAATAAATAGCAATCCTTATCGTGCCAAAGAAGGTCAGACTGTTTTGGATGTGGCTTTGAAAAATAAAATATTTATAACCCGCCTTTGCTATCATCCCGACACCGTCATTCAAGGATCATGCCGACTATGCCTGGTAGAGATAAAGGGTAAAAAGGGCCTGTTTACTGCTTGCAATACCCAGGTCGAGCCTGATATGGACATTTTAACCGATTCTGAGGCCATTTCTAGGGCCAAAAAGACCAATCTAGAACTAATATTCACTGAACATTGCGAAGAATGTAATGATTGCATCTATCGCTATGGCTGTACTATCAAAAAATTTGCCAAAGACTATGATGTAAAAATAAACAAATTTCCTGATCGTAAAAAAGATCATCCAGTTCATGATTTTGGACCAGCTTTGCAATTTGATGCCAAAAAATGTGTCGACTGTGGTATTTGTGTAGATATTTGTAAAAAAGTAGGGGCCTGTTTTCTAGAGTATGAAAAAGTCGGAGATTTTTATGAAGTAGTACCATCTAGCAAACCAGATAAGGATTGTATCTACTGTGGTCAATGTATAACTCATTGTCCGGTCGGTGCTTTTGAAGGTGTCGGTGAATTTGAAGCAATAGAGGAGCCACTCAGACAAAAAGACGCTGGCAAGACCGTGGTATTTCAATTTGCTCCATCTATCCGTAGTACTATTGGCGAAGAGTTTGATATGCCGCACGGCTCAATAGTAACTGGACGCTTGATTGGTGCTATCAAACAACTAGGTATAGAGCATGTCTTTGATGTTTCAGTTGGTGCTGATGTCACTACTATTGAAGAAGCCAAAGAGTTGATCGAACGACTAGGCGATAAAAAGGCTACCCTGCCAATGTTTACATCTTGCTGCCCTGGCTGGGTAAAATTTTTAGAATTTTATCATCCAGAATTTATCCCTCATCTTACTAGTGTTCGTTCACCGCAGATCATCATGGGCGGACTGATCAAAACATATTGGGCCAAAGAAAAAGGCATTGATCCCAAAGACATCATCGTCATATCCATCATGCCTTGTGTAGCCAAAAAATATGAAATAGAGCGGCCAGAAAATATGATTGGTGATATCAAACCAGTCGATCATGTGCTGACTACTCGGGAGTTTGCTCAATTACTTAAGAAAAATAAAATTGACCTCAAAAATGTCAAAGCTGTTAATCCTGATCCCTTCCTCGGTGTGCCTACTGGTGCTGGAGTGATCTATGGTGCTTCCGGTGGAGTGATGGAATCAGCTTTACGGACTGCTTATAAAATGATTACCGGCAAAAAACTACCCCAACTCGAGCTTGAGCAAGTACGCGGCATTGAGGGTTTCAAAAAAACAGAAATAGATATCAATGGTACAAAATTAAAAGTAGGTGTGATCAATGGTGCGGCTAACGCCAAAATAATATTGGACGAGCTCAAAGAAAATCCTAGGGCCTATGACTACGTAGAAATGATGGCTTGTTTTGGTGGTTGTATTGGTGGTGGTGGTCAACCAGTGCCAGTCAACGATGAAATTCGTAAAAAACGTGCCCAAGGACTTTATAATGTAGACACCCGCAATAACATCCGTATGGCTGATGAAAGTGTCTTTGTCAAAAACCTATACAAAGAATTTTTAGCAGATCATGACAACGTCCATAAAGTATGCCATACTAAATTTAGTAAAAAGGATAAAGAAGTTTATCCAAAAAATTATAAAAAATAACTTAATTACATGGAGAAAGTAAAAGTTTTAGGCTTACAAAATGTTAAGGTAAAGATGCTGGCACAATTTGCTAGTTTATTGGCAATTGCAGTAATCTTGCCATTATTTCACCAACAATGGCTAACTGGTCCCTTGGTCAACGCAATTTTATTTATTGCTGTTGTCTTACTGGGATCCCAAAATGCTATTATCATGGGACTTTTGCCCAGTACCATTGCCTTGGCCGCAGGACTTTTGCCAGCAGTGCTAGCTCCAATGGTGCCATTTATCATTATCAGCAATACCATTATGATAGTGGCTTTTGACAAAGCCAAGGATAAAAATTTTTGGGTAGGTATTGTCGGTGCTAGTGTTTTAAAATTTATATTCCTGTGGTCTACCAGCTATCTAGTAATACACCTGCTACTCAAAAAAGAAATTGCCGCAAAAGTTTCTGCTATGATGTCCTGGCCTCAACTCGTTACAGCAATTGCTGGTGGAGTTATTGCTTATGTATTTCTCAAGAGTATTAAAAAGATATAAAAAAAGCCTCTTTAGTGAGGCCTTAGTTCAGTCTGTATAGTTAACTGGACTTTATCGAAGGGGACTTCAAACTGCTGCATACCCAGAGCCGGTACAGCAATAAGTATATAGAGAGAAAATGTTGCGAGATTATTTGTTGATAATTGGATATTGTGTACTGTCGGCGGTTCTAGGACTAGGACTGGAGTCTGTGGCGGAATTTTTGGACCAACTCCCAAGTCTATCCAAGCTATTGTAAGCGCTGTTTGGTTCATGACCAACCCCTTTCAAGGAACTAATTTAAAGATATATTACAATTTATATAATTGTCAATTAAGCTCCTTCAACAACCTTCAACGAGGAGGTGGATATGTCCACGACCTTTAGAGTACCTACGCCCGCAGAAGTGGCGCAAGACAAAGTGCTTATCGGCGCTAGTGTTGGTGACATAATTCGGCTATCCCTTTCCCAAGCAATCGGTCACCCAGACCTTTGTGAACACGGGATGAGTGTCCTACACACCGATGGTAGCCATATTAGTGTCCAGCTAGAACAAGATTTTTTCCACACCCCCAACCTTGACTGGTACCGCCAGACAGTTGAGCCGCATGTAATCAGCTCAAGCCGTCTCGAATCTGTCCCGTGATCACCGCAAACTACACTCAAAACGGGACTTTTTTTATTGGCAAATTAATTATTAATTGGTATAATAGAGCAATAAAAACATATGAAAAATTTATACATATCAATTGTAATAATCGTACTACTTATTCTGGGCTATTTTTATTATAATAAGCAAAATACCGAGCCTACACCAGAAAATCAAAATTCTAGTGTTTCTTCAATAGAAGAGGAAACTAATGAAGATGGCGCCTGGTATCAATATCCAATAGAGGCTAAGGGTTATAATTTAGAACCCATTGCATCTCTTGGTGGTAGTGGTATTGTTACTCGTAGTACTAATGGCGTAACATTTTATACAGTAGAAGTTAATGCTACTTTACAAGATCTAGCCGCAAAAAAATATTATCATGCCTGGCTTACGGGTGGTATTGATCCAAATTCTTATATCTCTATTGGTCCACTAGAAAAAACTGACTTGGGTTATCTTGCTAGCTATAATGTAACTGAAGTTTATGAGCAATTATTGGCTTATAGCGAAGTAGTGATTAGTGTAGAAGATGTATCCGGTACCCCACCAACAAAACCAAGCGTAGAAATTTTAAAAGCTTCTTTAACCACTAGTAATGAATAGTATGAAAAAAGTATTAATTTTTAGCCTTTTACTAATACCAAAGCTAGCCTCTGCTCAGGCTGCTGCTGGTGATATTTGGGGAGCCAATGCCCTACAAAACCTCAACACTGGTACAAAAAACATCGGTGACACCATTGCCGGCGTCATCAATGTTGCCTTGGGATTTCTAGGTATTATAGCCACTGGTGGTATTATCTATGGTGGTTTTGTAAAAATGACTGCCTATGGCGATGCTGATAAAAACAAAACCGGCAATAGCGCTATGGTCGCTGGAGTCATTGGTCTAGCGATTGTCTTGTCTGCCTATGCTGTATCTCAATTTGTCTTGAGGTCTCTATATAACGAAACAACATAAATATGGATCAAATTCCTCATCATATAGGAATCATACTTGACGGTAATCGTCGGTGGGCCCGAGCAAGGAATAAGCCCACCTTTTTTGGACACAAACGCGGCTTTGATAACCTCAAAAAAATTGCTACCCACGCTTTTGATAGGGGAGTCAAAATTTTAACTGTTTATGCATTTTCAACTGAAAACTGGAAAAGAAGCAAAGAAGAAGTTGGCTATTTAATGGAACTTTTTAAATTAATGGTCACTCAAGAGTTAGATTATCTGCACAAAAAAGGAATTAAGCTAAATATATTAGGCGACACTTCTGCCTTTGATAATGAATTACAAGATGGTATTAAAAAAGCTTTAGCTAAAACTAAAAATAATAGAAAAGGAACTTTGAATGTTTGCCTCAACTATAGTGGACGTCAAGAAATACTGTTGGCCGTAAAAAATATAATTAAAGATAAAATAAGCCCAGATAAAATTGATCAAGAATTGTTTGCTAAATATCTTTATACTAAAGACATGCCAGATCCAGATATGATCATTAGAACATCAGGGGAGCATCGTTTATCTGGATTTTTGACCTGGCAATCGGTCTACAGTGAATTTTATTTTCCCAAAAAAGACTGGCCAGCCTTTACCCCCAAGGATCTCGATAAGGCTATCGAAGAATTCAACAATCGCAACCGACGCTTTGGTGGTAATTAAAGTCCTGTATGATACAGGGCTTTTGTGTTATAATATAATGTGTAAAAAATTAAAATAAAAGTATGAGTAAAGAAAAAAACAACTTTGGCTTCATGGTCATTTCCATGATGGTGCTGATAGTAGTAGCGGCTATTAGTTTGGTCTTTATACTATCTGCCAGCCTGATTCGTGATCAGAGTATTAATTATGACATCTTAGCCCGCTTAGCAAACCCATTCAATTTATCTTCACCAAATACTACAGCAATAGCTGCCTTTCAATCACCAGAAGAATTGCAGACTTATTTGAGTGAAATTAAAGAAATGAATGGTTATAATAGTTTTGCCAGAAATGAGATTATGCTGGACGCCGCACCGGCCGCTGGTACTGATGAGTGGGGTATAGATAGTGTAAAAAATATACAACTTGGTCAAGTTGGTCCAGACCGTGTATCTGACACCAATGTTCAGGTAGTTGGTATTGATGAACCAGACATTCTCAAAACTGACGGCAAGGAAATTTTCTTTTCTGGAACGGCTAGATACTATTATAGAGAGCCTGGTCTAATACAACCGATGATGGACATAGATATTGCTCCGGGTGTTGCTTTGCCACCACAGGAATATCCTAGCGCCAAAACTAGTTTGATTAAAGCTTGGCCACCAGCAGAACTGGGATTAGATTCTCAAATTTTAGAAACCGGAGATCTATTATACAAGGATGATACTTTGGTTGTTTTTGCCGGTAACTATATTTATGCCTACGATGTTAGTGATGAGGCCAACCCACAAAAAACTTGGACAGTGACTCTGGAAGATAGACACAATTACCGCAGCGCTCGCTTGATGGGTGATAAAATTTATTTAGTTACTACTACTTACCTAGGTTATGATTATACTTGTCCAATGCCACTACTGGAGATAGATGGCATTACTACCAGCCTAGACTGTGGATCTATCTACCATCCAAAAAACCCAAGCGCTGCTGACATTAGTTTTAATGTTGTTACTTTGGATATAAAATCTGGCCAAACCCTAGATAAGGTTGCTTTCCTTGGTAGTGGCTATTCTTCTGTAACTTATATGTCAGAAGACAACTTATTTATTACCTATGATCAGCCACTCGATGAATTTCAATTTATGTACAATTTTTTGGCTACAAAAGCTAATGATTTGATACCGAGTGAAATAATGTCACAAATGAGCAAGCTTAACTCTTATGACATCAGCTATCGAGCCAAAATGGTAGAAATGGAAACTCTGATGCAAAAATGGCTCCAATCAATCGATAAAGATGAGGAATTAAGATTAGAAAACGAATTTGAAAATAGGATCGCTGATTACATGAATGAAAATAAACGTAACTTGGTCAAAAGTGGTATTGTAAAAATATCCTTAGACAATCTTGATATAAAAGCCAATGGAGTAGTACCTGGTACACCGCTCAATCAATTTTCCTTGGATGAATACAAAGGTAACCTTCGAATTGCCACTACTATTGGCCGTGGTTGGTTTGGCTTTGGTAGGATCGAAGAAAGTGCTAATGATATTTATGTTTTGGATAAAAATCTCAATGTCAAAGGATCTATCACTGACCTAGGTCTAACTGAAGAAATTTATTCAGCTAGATTCATCGGAGATAGAGGATACCTAGTCACTTTCCGGCGGACTGATCCATTTTATATTCTTGATTTATCCAACGCCTCCAAACCAATGATGACTGGTGAACTCAAAATACCTGGCTACTCATCATATTTACATCCAGTGACTGATGATAAGGTATTGGGTGTTGGTGAAGAAAACGGTAAGGTTAAGATTTCTTATTTTGATGTCTCTGATGCCAACTCACCAAAAGAAATAGACAAGTACAGTCTTGACGAATACTATTCTGAGGTATCAAGCAATCATCACGCCTTTTTATTGGATGCCAAACATCAAATATTCTTTATCCCAGCCGGTCAAGGTGGCTATATCTTTTCTTATGAAAGCAATAAGCTAGAATTAGTTCGGGCAGTCGACATGGATGCTGTAAAACGCGCCATGTATATCAATGATTATATGTATATTGTAGCTGAAGACTATATCGTTATTCTCAATGAAAATGATTGGGAAAAGGTAAATGAACTAGATTTACAAGCAGCCGCTGCAGATTTATAAATTATAAAAAATTCTTAGAAGTGCCCTAGGTAGAGCTACTATTAGGGCACTTTTAAATAGTGGATAAAAACACAGTTTCTAGCCTTGCCAAATCCGAATATTGTGCTAAAATAGGGACATTGTAAAATTTATTATGACCAAGTATAAAAAAACAGGCAAAGCACAAATAACCACAAGTAAAGTAAGACTCTCTTTTGCTGCTATTTTTTTGCTTACCTTATTTATGGCTTTAGTTGTTACGCCAAAATTACCAGAATCAATACCAACCTCTGGATGGTTCAATCAATTTAAAATACACCTAGGTCTAGACCTACAAGGGGGTAGTCATTTGGTATACCAAGCTGATGTTTCAGAGCTAAAAAACACTGACATCGGTGATAGGGTAGAGGCTCTTAGAGACGTGATTGAACGTCGGGTAAACGCCTATGGTGTATCCGAACCAGTGGTGCAGACCAACTTTAGTGGTGATAACTACCGTATCATTGTTGAGCTAGCTGGCGTCAAAGATGTCAATGAGGCTATTGCCATCATTGATAAGACTCCTCATCTAGAATTCAAACTTCAAGATACATCTTTTAGACAAAATACTGACGTCGCTACTAGCGAAGAAAATTCTGAACAAACAAAAGCTCAAGAAATATTAGATCGAGCTTTGGCTGGTGAAGATTTTTCTAATTTGGCCAAAGAATTTAGCGAGGACCCTACCACTGCTCCAAATGGCGGAGAGCTCCCTTGGGAAGTAAAGGGTGCTTATTTACCAGAAGTTGATCAAGCAATTTTTGAAGACTTGAAAGTTGGTGAAATATCTCCTGAATTAGTTGTTTCTCAATCTGGTTACCATATTATAAAAAAATTAGAAGAACGTCTGAATGAAAATGGTGAACGTGAAGCCCGAGCATCTCATATAGTCATTGAGCATTCCGATGCTGACTTACTACTTGATGCCAACTGGATAGAAACTGGATTAACTGGTAAGTACATCAATAACGCCAGTCTTACATTTGAACCAAATACCAATCAACCAATTGTACTACTAGAATTTGATGATGAGGGCAAAGATATTTTTGCTCAGCTCACTACCGACAATGTCGGCCGACCAATTGGTATATTTTTGGACAATGAAGTCCGTTCAAAACCAGTAGTCCAAGAACCAATCAAAGATGGTAAAGCTCAAATTTCAGGTAGCTTTACTGTTGAAGAAGCCAAACAATTGGTCAAAGATTTAAATTTAGGCGCCTTACCAGTACCAATTGAGCTTATTAGCCAACAAACTGTAGGAGCTACACTAGGCTCTGAATCAGTAGAAAAAAGCCTATTAGCTGGTATTATTGGTTTACTAGCCGCTGCCTTATTTATGCTCGTATTTTATCGTTTGCCAGGCTTATTGGCTGTTTTCGCTCTAGCTGTCTACACTCTTATTTCTTTAGCTATTTTTGAGATGATTCCAGTTACTATGACCTTAGCTGGTGTGGCTGGCTTTATTCTTTCAATTGGTATGGCGGTAGATGCCAATATTCTTATTTTTGAACGTACTAAAGAAGAATTATATAAGGGCAAAAGCTTGAACTCTTCTATTGAAAATGGCTTTGTTCGCGCTTGGACCTCAATCAGAGATTCCAATATATCTTCAATCATTACTTGTATTATCTTAGCTTGGTTTGGCTCATCTATTATCAAAGGATTTGCCATTACCCTGGCCATTGGTATATTGATATCTATGTTTTCCGCCATTACTGTTACCAGAACCTTTATGCGTATGATTGTTAGCAAGCGTTTGGAAAATAAATTGAGCTTATTTGGTGTAAAAAAAGTTAAAGATACAGAATAGTATGTATAATATTATTGGCAAAAAGAAAATTTGGTTTACCTTTTCCGGAATATTGGTTGTCTTATCAATCATTGCCCTTCTTTTTTGGGGTTTACGTTTTGGTATTGATTTTACCGGCGGTAGTCTCTTGGAAGTATCTTATCCTCAAACCAGACCGGCCACCCATCAAATAGAAGAAGCCTTAGCTGAGTTCGAACTACAGAGTCTAAGAATTCAACCAAGTGACCAAAATGAGTATTTACTACGTTTTGATAACGTCGATGAGGCCACCCATCAGTCAATCCTTCAAAAATTGAACACTATTGAGCTTGAAGGAATAGAGGATAACGCGATTTTAGAAAATCGTTTTGAATCTATCGGTCCAATCATTGGTAGTGAACTAAAAAGCAAAGCAATCGAGTCTATTATTATAGTTTTGATATTTATTGTGCTTTACATTGCCTATGCTTTTCGTAAGGTATCAAAACCAGTGGCTTCCTGGAAATATGGCCTATCAGCTATAATTGCTTTGGTTCATGATATTTTGATAGTTACTGGTATTTTTTCTGCCTTGGGATTTTTCCTAAAAATTGAAGTAGATAGCCTATTTGTTACAGCACTGCTAACAATCTTGGGTTTTTCAGTTCACGATACCATTGTTACCTTTGATCGAACTCGAGAAAATCTCTTCAAAAACCCCGACAAATCTTTTAATGACATAGTAAATATTTCTGTAAATCAAACCATAGTCCGATCAATCAATACTTCAGTCACTACTTTATTTGTACTCTTATCTATCTATATATTTGGCGGCGCTAGCATCAAAAACTTTGTTTTGGCCCTTATTCTGGGGGTTATTATTGGTACTTATTCATCAATATTCATTGCTTCACCACTTTTGGCGATTTGGCGCAAGAGTAAATAAAATTCTATAATTTAGCTAAAATTAGCATAAATAACCCAACCCCTTGACAAGCATTGTTAAGGGGTTGACTATTTTGAAAAAATATGTTATTGTATTAGAGATTATTAGATAATATCAATGATATGGAGTCAATTTTAGACCAAGTTATGACATCAAAACATATGGATAATCTTAAGAATTTCAATCCACATCAGATTTTGGAGAAGATTCTTGAAGCTTTGGCTGAACGTGAGCAAGAAATTATCAGAATGCGTCACGGCCTAGCTGATTATGAGAAAAAAACTTTGGAAGACATTGGTAGAAAATATAATGTAACCAGAGAAAGAGTTAGACAAATTGAAAATAGCTCGCTCAAAAAGATTACCAAAAACTTTGATCAAACTTATCTCAAGCAGGTTGAAGATATCGCCAATGGAATTTTAAATGAACATGGTGGTATGATGTCTGAAGAAAACCTTACTAGGGAGCTCTTAGTAATTCCTGGTGATAATTCTGAAAACAGAGCTGCTATTAGATTTGTTTTAAACCAATTACTCAAACACCGTTTCCACTATGTCAAGGAGACTCCAAAACATTATAATTTTTGGAAAACTCCAGAGGCTTCAACTGACTTCTTACTAGATACTATCAACGAAGTTCGAAAACTCATTGAAGAGCATGATGACGCCATATCTTTGGAAGAACTCTTGCCTAAAATTCAAGGAACCGAATTTTATTCTCAAAATGACGACTTAACTGACAAGGTAGTTATAAACTTTATTGATATTACCAAAAAATTAGAAGCCAACCCCTATGAAGAGTATGGTTTAGTAGAATGGCCTTCAATTCGACCAAAGAGAATGAATGACAAAATTTATTTGGTACTACAAAAAGAAATGAAACCAATGCACTTTACTGAAATTGCCAATACCATCAATAAAATGAATTTTGATCATCGTAAGGCTTATCCAGCTACCATTCATAACGAACTTATCTTGGACAAAAAGTATGTCCTAATCGGCCGTGGGATTTATGCCCTCAAAGAATGGGGCTATAAACCAGGTGTAGTTAGCGACGTAATTGAAGAAATTCTTGAGAAAGCCGACCGACCTCTCAGCAAAAAAGAAATTATTGCCGAGGTACTTAAGAAAAGACTTATCAAAGAAACTACAATTACCCTAGCTCTAATGAATAAAGATAAGTTTGCCCGCGATGAAAAAGGGCGCTATTTACTCAAAAAAGAAGAATAAAAAATACTTTTAAATCATAAAACAACCCACATCAAATGATTGGGTTGTTTTTGTTTAATTTATGCTTTAAATATTTCCTTAAAAAGGGTATAATATACAAAGATAAAACTATATGGAATTTTTTTTAGATTTAACTCCTATATACCTATTAGGAAGCCAGGGTCCACTGGTAGCTTTTGCGTACTTTTTTACCCACGGTGGTTGGGTCTTCTTTTTAATAATTTCTATTTATTTTGCCTATATTATCTGGTGGCAAAACAAACAAAACAAGTGGTTTGATAGTAATAAGTTTATTATACTAGCCATTGACATCCCCAAAGATACCGAACAAACACCCAAGGCCGTTGAACAACTATTTGCCACTGTATCTGGTGCCCACGCTGTTTTAAACGCCAAAGAATATTATCTTCATGGTATGTTTCAATTAGCCTTTTCTTTTGAAATCATTAGTATTGATGGTTATATTCAATTTTTGATCCGTACCCCTAGCCATTGGCGTGATTTGATAGAAAGTTCAATTTACTCTCAATACCCTGATGCAGAAATCACTGAAGTAGAAGATTATGTAGATACAGTACCAGATGATTTCCCCAATGAAACTCACAATATCTGGGGTACAGAAATAATACCAGTTAAATCATGGGTTTATCCTATAAAAACTTATCCCTATTTTGAAGACCCGTCCGCTGAAGAAAAATTCAAAGACCCAATTGCTTCTTTACTGGAAACAATGAGTAAAGTACAGCGAGGTGAACAAGTTTGGCTTCAATTTATTGTTCGACCTACTGATACTGCCTGGACAGCCAAATCTATGGCTGAAGCCAATAAACTAGCAGGTAAAAAAAAGGAACAAAAAGAAAGTTGGATTTGGCGTTTGATTCAACCAATCGTTGATTTATTTTTCTTATCAAATGGAGAAACGTGGCTTTGGCCTACTGATGCTGAAGCTCAAAATAACCGTAAGGCCGATAAAAATGACATGCCTAGTATGATGCTTCATTTGACCCCTGGTGAAAAAGGCGCTATTGAAGCTATTGAAAATAAAGCTTCTAAAATTGGCTTTGATTGTAAAATAAGATTGATATATATCTCACCCCTAGAACAATTTGCAGTCGCTCGAGTGATCTCATCAGTTTTTGGTTCAATCAAACAGTTTAGCACACTAGATCTAAATGCCTTTAAACCTGATGGTAAAACCAAAACAAAAATCAATTATTTCTTTATAAAAAACAGAACTGCCCGTAGACGTAGACGTTTAATGTCTGCCTACAAAGGCCGTAGTACGGTCATGGGTCATACTACTTTTATTTTAAATACTGAAGAATTAGCTAGTCTTTGGCATTTTCCAAGCAAATACATCAAAGCACCAATGTTATCTAGAACTGAGGCCAAAAAAGCCGAACCACCAACTTCATTACCACTTGATCAAGCTATTACTGAAGATCAGGGGGCACTTAGCGATAGCCTACGTCAACAGCTGTACTACACTGGTTTTGATGTTGACCTAGATAACAAACACTACGAAAAAAAATTTAATAAAAATGACTCTGGTACTGTAGAACCTAGCACCGACAAAGGTGTACCCCCGTCTAATTTACCAACAGCCTAAATATGTCCAGTGAAAAAGTAACAACTTTTGCTCAGACCAATTATCGTAATACTCACGTAAAGTTTGGTATCAAGACTGATGATCGCCGTCGTCATATGTATTTTATTGGAAAAACTGGTATGGGAAAATCTACTGTTTTAGAAAACATGATCATCCAAGATATCCAAGAAGGTAAGGGTGTTTGCGTGGTTGATCCTCATGGCGATCTAGTAGAAAAAATAATCAACTTTATACCAGCCAGTCGAGTCAATGATGTTATTTACTTTAATCCATCTGATCTAGCCTATCCAATTGGCTTTAATGTCCTGGAAAGCGTCGACCCCGAGCAACGCCATCTGGTCACTTCTGGATTGATTGGTGTATTTCAAAAAATCTGGGCTGACTCCTGGGGTCCTAGGCTGGAATATGTGCTACACCACGCTATTTCTGCTTTGCTAGAATATCCTGGCTCAACTTTGTTGGGTATTATGCGTATTTTGACGGATAAAACTTTTAGAAAAAGAGTAGTAGAAAAAATAACTGACCCAGTAGTAAAATCTTTTTGGGTGGATGAATATAGTAAATACCCCGATAAATTTCAGGCTGAAGCCATCGCTCCGATCCAAAACAAAGTCGGGCGTTTCTTGTCGTCTGCGTTGATTAGAAATATTTTAGGTCAAGTAAAATCATCTTTCTCTATGCGTGAAATCATGGACCAAGAAAAGATTATGCTGGTCAATCTTTCAAAGGGCCGTGTTGGTGAAGATAATTCCGCCCTAATGGGTGCCATGATAATCACTAAAATTCAATTGGCTGCTATGAGTAGAGTCGATACCGTCGAGTCAGAAAGAAAAGATTTTTATCTATACGTTGATGAATTCCAAAACTTTGCCACTGAATCTTTTGCCAATATCTTATCTGAGGCTAGAAAATACAAATTAAATTTAATTATTGCTCACCAATACATCGAGCAAATGGATGAAAAAGTAATAGCCGCTGTCTTTGGTAATGTCGGCACTATTATTACCTTTAGAGTTGGTGCGGCTGATGCTGAATTTTTGGAAAAAGAATTTTTTCCAACTTTTACCTTGGAAGATTTAGTAAATTTATCAAAATTTCAAATCTATATAAAATTAATGATTGATGGAGTCACTTCTGAAGGTTTTTCTGCCAATACCCTAATGCCCGTACCGCTGCCAGAAAATTCTGGTCATATTCGTGAAAAAGTTATTAAAGTTTCTCGTGAGAGATATGCTAGTTCCCGTGATGTTATCGAAGATAAAATCATGCGTTGGAGTGAAAGTAGCCGAGAAGAAGAAAAAGAAGTCAGCAAAGCAGCCAATAAAAATCCAAAGACAAACAATAGAAATGCTAAGGATAGCAAAGACAGAGCACCGAAAAGAGAAATTAAATCTCACAAAGCAAACTGTTCTTTTTGTGGAAAAGATACTACTATCCGCTTTGATCCAGATCCAAGCAGACCAGTCTACTGCGCTGAGTGCCTAGACCTCTCCAAACAAGGGAAAATTCCACCACCATCTAGTATCAAAGTGATAAATAACGAGCGAGGACCTTTGTCCGAACAAGCTATATCAGAAAAAGAGGAATTCCTTTCTCTAGCCGAAGCCCTTCAGCCAAAGGGCAAGGCAAAAATAAAGATAGTAAAAGAGGAGGATACCAAGGTACCAAACCTTGAAAAAAAGAAAGAAAAAGAGCCTGAAGTTAATAAACCGAAGAAACCCGAGGATGATAAGGATACCAAGGTGATCAATCCGGGACAAATAATAAAATTTTAATATGCCATATTACCTAAAACTAAAAAAACTAGATATAAAAACTGGACAATCAAACATCGCCCTATTAAATGTTGATGAAGCTGTTCGCTATGGCATCAAAGCCGGTGACAAAATAAAAATTTCCTGGCAAGACAAATCAGTTATCGCCGAAGCAAATACCAGCGAAAAACGTGTTAAACCAGGTTGGATTGGACTCTACCGTGATATCTGGGAAAAAACTAAGGTTGAACCAAATACTATTGCTGAGATCAACTTTTTGCAACGCGCCAAGTCAATTCAAGCTATTAAGCGTAGATTGCTAGGTAAAAAATTAAACTACGAAGATTTTTACCAAATATTTTCTGATATTTCTAAAGGTATATTGACTAGAACTGAGACTACTTACTTTGTAGCTTCTGGTTTTATGCATGAATATACCAATCAAGAACTTTACTATATGGTCAAGGCTATGGCTGAGACTGGTGAAATACTAAAATTTCCTGGCAAAGTAGTCGATAAACATTCAGTCGGTGGTCTAGCGGGAAACCGAACTACTATGGTGGTAATCCCAATTATTGCCAGCTTAGGTCTGACTATCCCCAAAACGTCTTCTCGAGCTATTACTTCACCAGCTGGCACATCAGATACTATGGAAGTTTTGGCACCAGTATCCTTTAGTGCTGACGAAATAAGAAAGATAGTAAAAAAGACCGGTGGTTGTTTAGTTTGGGGTGGAGGACTCAACCTAGCTCCAGCGGATGACAAAATCCTCAAGGTATCATATCCGCTATCACTAGAACCATACGATAAGATGCTAGTATCTATCATGGCCAAAAAAGTAGCTACCAGTGTTACTCATCTGATAATTGATATGCCGGTAGGAGAAACTACAAAAATACCCAACATGAAAATTGCCAAAATGTTGGAAACCAAATTTAAATATATTGCCAAACGTTTTGGTATCAAGATAAAGGTAATCATGATTCAAACTGAGGATCCAGTTGGTATGGGTGTTGGCCCAGCCCTAGAGGCTCGAGATGTTCTACGCGTACTTCAACAAAAAGATAATTACCCGGCTGATTTGGCCAACAAGGCTATACATTTAGCTGGAGAGTTGCTAGAATTAGTCGGCAAAGCTAAAAAAGGCCAAGGTGCTACTATGGCTTGGAAAAGCCTAGAATCAGGCCTTGCCTGGAAGAAAATGCAAGAGATCATCAAAGCGCAAGGTGGAAATCCTGATATTGATCCTAACGATATTGTCCTAGCCGCTCACAAGCGCTATTATACAGCCGACAAGTCTGGTACTATCACTTTTACAGACAACAAGGCCATCAATACTATTGCTCGTATTCTCGGAGCACCGGCCGATCAATTGGCGGGCCTTTATCTCAACAAAGAATACGCCGATCATGTCAAAAAAGGTGAAAGATTATTTACCCTTTATGCCCGCACCAAAGAAAGATTAAAATTGGCCGACATAGCTTTGGAAAAAATGAGTATTTTTAAGATAGGAAAATAATATGGCAAAAGTTTTATTAGTAGCAGGTCCAGTAATTGTAGAAAAAGATAAAGTGTTGCTCAACAATCATGGTGACACTGACTTTTGGAAATTTTGTGGTGGCCGAGTAGAGGATATTGATAGCAATCTCATGGAAACTGCCAAACGAGAAGTTAAAGAAGAAATGGGCCTTGATATAAAAATACTAGACGAAACTCCATTTATTACTCACGACAAAAAGAAAATAGGAGATGAATATATCGATATAATTCTGGTTCACTTCTTAGCCGAACGCACCGGCCGAATCAAAGCGGCTGATGACATCAGGGAGTGGGGTTGGTTTGATGTTAGGAAACTACCCTTCAACATTGGCTCCAATATTGAACCAACTCTAAGATATTTTGGACTCATAAAATAAAAAAAGAACCCTCGGTCATTCCGGGGGTTTTTTGTTCTCAGAGGTATCCAGGTGGACACCAATCTTGGTGGCTATTTCACGCAAGTAGGTTTGTAGTGCATCTTGTTGACCAAGTGCACAATAAACCCAATACATGGTTCCATCGGCCATATAATGGCCACGCACTAGAGAGAAGCGCTCATCAGTAAAGGCAGCTTCGAGCTCGTCGTTTTTGCCTTTAGGCACTTCTAGAATCCATGCCACCTTACGTGACAGTAGCCTGAGCTTGTCACTCATGATGCCCTCCTTTGAGACTAGCTGTCGTGGGGGTGAGAATGCTAAAAGATCATATCAGCCTTAAAGGTACATTAGATCTTAATTTTTGAAAAGGGCCTGTGGACAAATCATCAAGCCAAGTAGTTCATAATAGGGCTCCAGAGGCCAAAAATAGCCACATAGAGGCCCTAAATATGCGCTCGTGACGATTTTTACCAATCTCCGTCATTTGTTAAAATCTGGCCCAAGCGTCAGTAATTGACAAGGTAAAAGTTTTGCCATAAAATTATATTGTTCTAATTATTAACGGGAACACTATGATGTATATCAACGAAGAGTTCCGCGCCATGAATCCTGAGGATTACGAAGACGACGAGATGGATTATGATAATGAAACAGACCAAGATGAGTCTGTGGAAGACGAATCTGAGGACGAGGACATGGACGAGGACGACGATGATATGGACGAAGAAGATATGTAAAATCATAAAAAGGCTATGCTATTGACATGGCCTTTTTATATTGACAATAAATCATTTTTTATATACACTGGTAGCAGTTTAATTATTAAACAGAGGAGAACGTTTATGCGTTATTTTGACGACGAGCCTACGGTAGATGAATCTATCCAGGAAACTCCCTTGCAAAATGCTCCAGAAGATACCGAAGAAGGAAATGAAGCTGAAGCAGAAGTATAAGATAAAAAGAGGCTACACCTCAGGGTGTAGCTTTTTTATTTAGACTGTTGTAAAATCAATACAATTGAGAAGAAAAGCGATGAAACAATATTTTGTTTATATTTTAAGTACCCATAAACACGGTACATTGTATATTGGTGTGACGAATGATTTGATTCGTAGAGTTTTAGAGCATAAAGAGAAAATATCCCCTAAATCATTTACAACTCGATATAGTGTTGATAAGCTTGTTTACTATGAAATTGCTGAAGATATCAATGAAGCGATCTGGCGAGAAAAACAACTAAAAAGTGGGTCTCGCAATAAGAAGATTGAGTTAATTAAAAATTTTAACCCAGAATGGAAAGATTTATATAACGAATTGTAATATTATTGTCATTGCGAGCAAAGCGAAACAATCTAAAGGCTTTTAGATTGCCGCGTCGCTACGCTCCTCGCAATGACGAGGATTAAACTATGAGCAAAAATAAAACTAAAATACTAGTCGGACTATCGGGCGGAGTAGACTCTGCTGTGGCTTTATATTTACTCAAAAAACAAGGCTTTGCTGTCGAAGCCGCTTATATGAAATGCTTTTCTGAGAATGTAAATATCAAAGGCGAGTGTCCTTGGAAAGAAGATCGGCTCATGGCCTATCGCATAGCTGCTCAACTAGATGTACCAATTCAAACCCTAGATTTCCAAAAAGAGTACCACACCAAAGTAGTGGATTATATTTTTGATTCCTACCAAAAAGGCCTGACCCCAAATCCAGACATACTGTGCAATAATGAAATAAAATTTAAATTATTTTTAGACTATGCTCAAAAACTTGGTTTTGCTAAAATAGCCACCGGTCATTATGCTAGAATAACAAAAGACAAGGATGGTTTTCATCTACTCCGCGGTAAAGATGCTAACAAAGACCAATCATATTTCCTAGCCGGTCTGACTCAAAAACAATTATCCTTAGCCATGTTTCCTATTGGTGAGCTAGACAAACCTGAGGTTAGGCAGATTGCCAAAGAAGCTGAGCTAGCCAACTACGATCGCAAAGACTCACAGGGTATTTGTTTTATTGGCAAAGTAGATCTCAAGACATTCCTGCAACAAAAGATAAAACCAAAAACCGGAGTAATAGAGGATACTGATGGTAATAGACTAGGTGAACATCAGGGCGTTTGGTACTATACTATTGGCCAGCGCAAAGGCCTAGATCTACCAGGTGGTCCCTGGTATGTAGCTGAGAAACATATCAAAGATAATAAGATAATTGTCGGTCGTGGTGATGACGCCAAGCTGTACACAAATATTGTTCAGGTTAGCGAGCTTCACTGGCTGGGCCAAGAATATAAACTACCACTGACGGCCACAGCCCAAATCCGTTACCGCCAGGCCCCTCAGGATGTTACCATGGCTCCTCCCCTTGATAAAGAGGGGGTTAAAAACATTCTTCCCCTTGATAAGGAGAGGTTAGGAGGGGTTACAGCCACCTTCAAAAAACCACAAAAAGGAGTTGCAAGTGGACAGATATTGGCTATATATATAAAAGATGAACTTGTGGGGAGTGGGAATATTCTTTAGTTCAATTCCCTCTAGGCACCCCAGTCAAAATATCCTAATTTTTCTAAGGATCTCTGATACCCTAAAGTAGAGTTAGAACTAAAGCTATAAATTTGCTATAATATTTTTATGAAAACAATTTTTCCAAAAAAACTCAGTGAAGGTGATGAGATTAGAGTTATTGCCCCCTCACGCTCTATGGCTATTATATCCGAACAATTAAGAAACACGGCTAATAAACGTTTTGCTGATTTAGGTTTAAAATTAAGCTTTGGAAAGAACATAAGAAAAAGAGATGTTTTTCTCTCTTCTGATATAAAAGATAGGGTTAATGATATTCACGACGCCTTTTCTGACAGTGGGGTTAAAGCTATTATTACAGTTATAGGTGGATTTAATAGCAATCAATTATTAGATTATATTGATTGGCAAATTATAAAAAATAATCCCAAGATTTTCTGTGGCTATTCCGATATTACAATTTTGAATAATGCTATTTTTCAAAAAACTGGGTTGGTCACTTATTATGGGCCACATTATTCAACATTCGGACAGGAATTGTATTTTGACTATACATTAGACTATTTCAAAAAATGCCTAATGGAAGAAAATAGTTTTGTGGTAACTCCTAGCAAAAATTGGAGTGATGATGAATGGTATAAAAATCAAAAAAGAAGAACACCTGTAAAAAATACTGGTTGGAAAGTTATAAATAACGGTAGGGCAAAAGGAGTGGTTTTAGGTGGCAACTTATGTACCTTTAATTTACTACAGGGCACAGATTATTTTCCTAAAATTAAAAATAGTATTTTATTTCTTGAAGACGACGAATTTGCAGGAGGATATTCGGCGGTAGAATTTGATAGAAATTTGCAATCAATAATCCATCTGCCACAATTTAAAGAAGTTAAGGGCATCGTTATTGGTAGGTTCCAAAAAGCAAGCAAAATAAATTTGGTAACAATGCAAAAGATAATAAAATCAAAAAAAGAGTTATCAAAGATACCTGTTATTTGCGATGCAGATTTTGAACACACGGACC
>ERZ889078.698-NODE-698-length-29500-cov-20.835490_pt1 | contig 29500 bp, 29 predicted proteins | sample MGYA00521266_ERZ889078 | MGnify/ENA primary metagenome ERZ889078 (study PRJEB32303, sample SAMEA104408618) | aquatic metagenome | biome: Brackish water; feature: Pelagic; material: water | place: Baltic Sea | collected 2014-06-16T06:34:00 | depth 76,534 m ...
ATATGAGGTTATTGATGATTTTTAAATTATGAGATTTTAGAGTTATAATTGCTGTCCAAGTTGCCTATATGGCGATCTTTTAAGAATAAAACAAATAATGTTTAACTTGCTGAGCAACGCTCTGAAATTTACGCCTGAAAATAAAAAAGTCATGGCAACCATCATGTACGACGCAAAAACGACGACCCTTAACGTAAGCGTGGAAGATGAAGGAATTGGCCTCTCTTTGGAAAATCAGAAAAAAATATTTACGCCTTTTGAACAAGCGGACAACTCCACTACGCGAAAGTTTGGCGGGACTGGTTTAGGTCTGTCGATATCTTTGAAACTAGCTCAAATGATGGATGGAAAAATTACGATTGAGAGCAAAGAAGGCGTTGGCAGTAAGTTTGTTTTGGCGGTACCACTTGAAGAGTGCGTTACTCCATTAGTCACTTTAGAAGAAGTTCCGCAGACGCCGAACTTTGAGGGATTGTCGCCATGTGGCTCATACAACTCTTTTTAATCTAAGTTATTTTATAATCAACCAACGCAAACACAAAAGGGGAAGTGATGAGTTCTAAGCGAAATATGATAGATGATGAATTAAAAGAAAATTCAAAACTAGACGAAATAGTGCATGAAGACAGAAGAAAAGATAAAAACGAGAATGCTCAAGAACAAGAAAAACGCGGTAAAACAAACGCCAAAGAGAGAGTGGCGGTTTGGGTAAAAAATGAAGTTTTACAGTATGAGAGTGAACTAAACGAGCTTCAAATTGAACTTCTTAAGATGCAAAATCATATCAAAGCGACTGGTCAAAAAGTTTTGATGATATTTGAGGGTCGCGACGCGGCTGGCAAAGGCGGAACGATTAAGAGAATTACGGAACACCTTAATCCTCGTGGAGCTAGAGTCGTGGCGCTTGACAAGCCTAGCGACACTGAAAAAAGTCAATGGTACTTTCAAAGATACACTCACTATTTACCATCCGCCGGAGAGATAGTTCTTTTTGACAGAAGTTGGTACAATCGTGGCGGAGTTGAGCCAGTTATGGAGTTTTGCACGCAAGAGGAGCACAAAGAGTTTTTACGCGAAGTGCCCGAGTTTGAGAGAATGCTCGTAAACTCTGACATAAAAATATTTAAGTTTTACTTTTCAGTATCTAAAGATGAGCAAAAAAAACGTTTTGAAGAACGCAAAACCGACCCCTTGAAACAGTATAAATTGTCGCCAGTCGATGAGAAATCGCAAGGTCTTTGGGACAATTACACCATTGCCAAATACTCAATGTTGTTAGCTTCTCATTCCGAGCACGCGCCGTGGACGATTATACGCTCGGATAACAAGAAAAAAGCTCGCATTAACTGCATTAAGCATATACTAAACAATTTTGAATATCCAGACAAGATGAAAAATAAAGACCTAAAAGCCGATGACAAAATAAGAGTGTACGCAGACGAAGAAATTAGAATCATGGAGACGGAGATGTCTTTAAAATAGATTATTAATTAATTTACTTTTGCTATAATCACCTTTTTAATTAAAAGGTGGATTATGCTAAAAAACATAGGTAAATTTATATTCATGATAGAGCTTGGATTTAAATATATAACAATCTTTAAAAGAACTTTTTTTCATCCCTTTATAACGCTAAAACCCGCTTACAGACAACTCTCGCAAGATAGACAATCATACTCAAACAAGGTGCTTGACTTTTTAAACATAGAAGTGAAAATCATTGGCGAACTTCCAAAACAAAACAAAATTTTATACGCGATAAACCATCGTTCGCTTCTTGACATAATCGTCATGGAGAACGTATTTTCAAGATATGACAAAAGCGGAGCTTGGATAGCCAAACAAGAGCTTTTCGAGTCCATCGTTTATGGCAAGTTTTTTGAGTATAGCGGCTGTATCGCAGTTGATTTGGAGAGCAAAAAAGGTCTGCTTAGTTTTTTTAAAAACATAAAAAAAACTTTCTTCAAAGTTGACGACATGAATCTTTACATGTTTCCAGAGGGTGAGCGTTTTGGAGGTGAGGGCCTTACAAAGTTTCAAAGTGGAGCGCAAAAGATAGCCAAAGCGAACAACCTTGACGTCGTGCCAATTTACATAAATGAAAAGATGGAAAAAGTGTTTGAGAACGCTCCATATCAAACAAAAGTAATTGTCGAAGTCAACGTGGGAAAAGTTATCTCTTACGACAACCTAGAAAAAGAATATACCGAGTTTTACAACTCCATAAAAAAGGCGTAAGAATGAGAAAAGTAAAACTAGGCGTAAACATAGACCATGTCGCCGTTCTTCGTGAAGCGAGAAGAGTGAACGACCCCGACATATTGCAAGCCCTGCTCGTCGCTTGCGAAAGTGGCGCCGATCAGATAACCATTCATTTAAGAGAAGATAGACGACACATACAAGACGTGGACGTTAAAAACATCATGTTACACTCAAAAGCGCCAGTAAATTTGGAGTGTTCCATAAACAGAGAGATTTTGGACATCGTCAGCGCCATCGCTCCGCATCGCGCGACTTTGGTTCCTGAAAAACGCGAAGAGGTCAGCACCGAAGGGGGTCTTGACGTTTTCACTTACTCGGATGAAATCGCCTTCGCAATAGAGCAGCTTCATGACTCCATAATCCCCGTTTCACTTTTTGTAGACCCAACCATTGAAGCTATGATTAAATCAAAAGAGTTGGGAGCGGAAATGGTAGAGCTTCACACGGGTACGTTTGCCAATCTTTTTAACATGCTCAACTCCTCTTTGCCTCATTCAAACCACTCGGTCAAAGAGTTGGAACTTCCCCGTTATAGACTATCCGAACTCTTGGAAAACTCCATAGAGCAGTTAAAACTTTCAGCGATTCACGCGGACAAATTAGGTTTGGAAGTGGCGGCTGGACATGGACTCAACTATCACAACGTTCACGAAATGATGAAGATAAATGAGATAATTGAATTAAACATCGGTCAAAGCATTATCGCTCGCAGCGTTTTTTCTGGTCTCAAAGACGCCGTTAAAGAGATGAAAAGACTCACGACTAGACATGCGTAAACCAAATATAGCGATTAGCGTAGGCGACTTAAACGGAGTGGGCGTTGAAATAGCGCTAAAAGCCCATGACGAAGTTTCAACGCTATGTTCCCCCCTTTACTGCGTAAACGCCAACATGCTCGCTAAAGCGACAAAGCTTTTAAACGTGGAACTTCCAAGTGATTTTAAGATTCATGACGTCGAAGGCGATTTTGAAATAGAAGCGGGAGTCGTAAGCGCCGACTCTGGATTGTACTCGTACGACTCCTTTATGAGTGGAGTGGAACTTTGTGAAAAAAAGGAAGCCGACGCGGTTGTCACGATGCCAATCCATAAAGAAGCTTGGATGCTCGCTGGGCTTAATTTTAAAGGTCATACCGACCTACTTCGCAAACACTTCGACAAAGACGCCATTATGATGCTTGGCTGTCCTGAGATGTACGTGGCGCTCTTCACCGAACACATACCGATCAAAGACGTCGCGTCCTCCATCAAATACAAAAAACTGAAACAATTTTTCGTAGATTTTCATGACTCGATACCAAACGAAAAAGTCGCCGTACTTGGGCTCAACCCGCACGCCGGCGACAACGGAGTTCTCGGACATGAGGAACTCATCATAACCAAAGCCATAAAAAGCGCGAACAAAAAAGTGGGTTTTGAGCAGTTTATAGGTCCCGTCGTTCCCGACGTCGCGTTCACTCCCCATTTTAGACAAAATTTCAACCACTTTATAGCCATGTATCATGACCAAGGTTTGGCGCCGCTAAAAGCGCTCCATTTTGACGAGAGCGTGAATATATCTCTTAATCTGCCAATCGTAAGAACTTCAGTCGATCATGGCACGGCGTTTGACATCGCTTATAAAAACAAAGCTAAAACTCTGAGTTATCTTAACGCAATAAAATCCGCCATAAGTCTCTCTCAATCTAAATTATAATAATTATCCTTTAAGGATTAATTGTTATAATTATTATAAATAAATACACAAAAGGCATATACATGAAAAAAGTACTAACGTTAGCGTTGTCCGCATCGTTTTTAATCGCGGGTTCATTAGTTCAAGAGGCCAAAGACGCTGGGTTGGCTCCAATTCCATCGTCAAAAGCGGAGTTGCTTAAACTCATAGACAATCCTAAAAATCATATAACCGATGAAAAAGTAAACCTTGGCAAAAAGCTCTATTTTGACCCAAGACTTTCAAAAAGTGGTTTTATAAGCTGTAACTCATGTCACAACCTCGGCGAGGGTGGCGATGATGGACTAGAAGCCGCCGTAGGACATAAATGGACTGTAAATCCCCACCATTTAAACTCGCCTACGGTTTATAACTCCGTATTTAACGATAAACAATTTTGGGATGGAAGAAGTCCTCACCTTGAAGACCAAGCGCAAGGTCCAATCCAAGCGGGTCCAGAAATGGCGGCGACTAAAGAACACGTAACCGATACCATAAATTCCATACCGGCGTACGTTAACGAGTTTAAAAACGCTTATGGCAAAAGCGTAGATATTACGTTTGAAAAAATCACGGACACCATTGGACTCTTCGAGAGAACTTTAGTAACTCCTTCGGCGTTTGACGACTTTATGAATGGCGATAAAAAAGCTCTTACAAAAAAACAACAAGATGGTCTAAAAACTTTCATACAAGTGGGATGCGCGACTTGTCATAATGGCGTGGGTATCGGTGGTGGAATGAACGCGTTCAACGTAACGGAGACTTACAAGCACATGAACGTGGGAGATTTTAAAGGCGACGCGAACGGCATGGTTAGAGTTCCCACTTTAAGAAACGTCACTCAAACCGCGCCATATTTTCACAACGGCAAAGTGGCGACTTTAAAAGAAGCCATAATAGAAATGGGAAGAATTCAACTCGGTACAAAAATAGATGACAAACAAGCTAAATCCATTGAAACGTTCTTACAAGCGCTTGATGGCAGAAAAGCGGCTATCGATTTTCCAATACTTCCAGCTTCAACGGATAAAACCCCAAAACCTGATTTAAATTAAGAATGCAAAAAGGAGCTAAGAATTACTTAGCTCTCTTAAACGCAAACCTCTTTTTTAGAGATAAAATTAAGCTCTTTACAAGTAAATCCCGCCTCTTTTCTCGCCCCTACGTTTATGTTTTTAGGACGAAGAAAACCTTGTGGATAGTACTTGTCGATTATCTCAAAATAAACGTCTTGGCTCACTCCGTCTATTTGACATGCGTAATTAAACCACGCGTCGCCTTTTTTTACGTGGTCAACCTCTTCCTCTAAAATAATGGTTAAGGCGTTTATGATTTTTTGCACCATTTCGCTTTTTGGCAACTTTGTTAATTTCGTGAGTATCAGGGGAGTCGCGTCAAGTCCATTGGCTTCCAAGTAACGGGGAACGACGGCCATGCGCTCTAGCAAGGTTCGCGTTCTTTGGCTCGCTTCAAAAAGAGCGTCATGAACTTCAATCGCGCCATACTCCGAGTCGAGTTCATGAAGCAGTTTTTCCAACGACAAAAAGTGCCGTATCTCGTCGTCCGCCACTTTAAGCCAATCCGCGTAATACTCCTTTGGCATGTTTTGAAATCTATACGCCCCGTCAAGAGCCAAATCTATGGCGGAATATTCTATGTGGGCGATGGCGTGAAGCAAATTTATCTGTCCATCTTTTGCGGTGAGATTACTCCGTTTTGGAACGTTTTGAGGGACGACCACTCGGCATACCCGACTATATGAGGGCTCACTAAACTCTTTAGCTTCAAATCCATTCTCAAAGTTTAATTTATTCGCGCAAAATAGCGAATAAAACGCTTCAAACGTTTTGATTTTGTCTTTTGGATTTTTCTCTTCTAAAATTAACTCTAATTCTTTATAAAAATTCATAGCGACATAATGCTATAATTGCGCTAAAAAAGAGATTACAATGACTATAAAAGTTCAACCTATGGGCGTTTACCAAACAAACTGTTATATCGCCACCGTTGATGGCAAAGACTTCATTATCGATCCGGGGGTCGACGCGACGAAATGGGTCAAAGAAAACGTCACAAATCCCGTCGCCATACTCAACACGCATGGACACTTCGACCATGTGTGGTCAAACGCGCAACTTCAAAAAGATTTGGGGGTGAAGCTTTACACTCCAAAGGGCGACGTGATGCTCTTAAGCGGTAGTTCATGGATGCCGGACCTTCCGCCCTCCACTCCCGACGTTGAAATCGTTGGCGACGAGGAGCTGGACTTCGATGGAGTGAAGGTGAAATTTCGTCATTTTCCAGGTCACTGTCCGGGCTGTTCCACCATTGAAATTGGAGACGCCATGTTTAGTGGAGACTTCATATTTGAGCGAAGCATAGGACGAACCGATTTTCCTTACTCTAGTCCATCGGACATGAAGGAGTCTTTGGCTAAATTTAAACTTTTAGATTACGACAAAACAATTTACCCCGGTCATGGGGGAACGACGACTATAAAACAAGAACAAAAATATACTGATTATTGGAGAAACGCGTTATGAGTCATTTTGATGAAAGAGCCCAACATTGGGACAAAGGCGACATACAAGTAAACGGCGCGATGAGAATCGCTCAAGCGATAAACAACGCAATTGAACTCCATCAAGAGATGGAGATTATGGATTTTGGCGTGGGAACGGGTCTCTTGGGATTTGAGATAGCAAAAAGCGTCAAAAAAGTTTACGGAGTCGACACTTCGCCAAAGATGTTGGAAAAATTGGAAGAAAAGAACACGGCGCAATTAAGCATAACTCCATACTGTCAAGACATTATAAAAGAGCCATTAGCGCAAAAATTTGATGGCTTGGTGAGCTCTATGACTCTGCATCATGTCAAAAATTTAGAAGATTTTTTCACAACGATCCGTACAAATCTTAAACAAAACGGTTTTATAGCCATAGCCGACTTAGAGAGTGAAGATGGAACGTTTCATTCCGACAACGCGGGTGTTTTTCATTTTGGTTTTGATGAAGAAGAGCTTTGCGCCATAGTAAAAAACTGTGGATTTAGCGACGTTAAATTTGAAAACATCAACACCATCAATAAACCGCATAAAGATTTTGGCGTATTTTTACTCAGCGCGAAAGTGAATTAAAGTTCACCTTCGCCATCCTCTTTTTCATCTTCAAAAAGCTTCAATTTTAAAATATGCTTGTCCGTAATGACGGTTTTAAACTCGCCTTCAAAAACTTTTATCTCTAAAACAAAGGCTTCAACGTGAACGTTGCGTTTCCTTCCCTCTTTGTTTCTCACTCTCGCCACGACTCTCACTTCGTCATGAAATTTCACGGGAGAGAGAAACTGGCAATCGCTCGCCACTAGCACCACGTTTTTTTCATTTACGGCGACCATTGCGGCGTAATCGGCGGCGCTAAATATGAAGCCGCCATGTATCAAGCCAAACTCGTCGGCGAGCATCTCGGAAGTCGTAGTCAAGAGAAGCTCAACGTAGCCAACTTCATGTTTGAGTATTTCACCGCTTAGCGCTTGATTAATCCGCTTGTGCGTCTTGATTACAACTTGCTCTTCACCGTAGATGTAGGAATCTAACTCTAACTCTTCATCCTCTTTTTTCGTCTCTTTCACCTTTTATCCTTTCTTAGCTTCACGTAGACCCTGGCTGGCGCCGGATAGCCCTCCACCGTTTTTGAGTTATCGTTTGGATCTAAAAAATCCTCCAAAGACTGCCCCTCTATCCACTCAGTTTTTCTCTGCTCATGCGGCTGAGTCAGCGAAGTCTCTAAAACTTCAAAATCATGAAAACCGGCGCGTGAACACCAATTTTTCAAAGCCTTTATGGTAGGCACGAAATAAACGTTTGGTATCTTGGAGTAAGAAGACTCTGGACACAAACACGTCTCGTCATCGCCCTCTATGTAAAAAGTGTCCAAAATGACTTCGCCCCCTTTGTCCAAACCTTTATGAAGAGATTTTAACATCGCGACTGGGTCGCTTCTATGGTACAAAACGCCGAGACAGAAAATGACGTCAAACTTCTCTTCGTAAAATTCTAAATGCTCGACGCCTAAGAGTTCATAAACTATTTCGCTTTTTACGAAATGATTTATGAAGTCAAACTGGGTTTTATACAGAGGCGACGGGTCGAAACCCACCAAAGATTTTGGCTTGTCCTCTTGCATCCGAAACAGATAGTAACCGTTGTTGCAGCCTATGTCCGCGACTCTTTTGTCTTTCAAATCAAAATGGGGACGAAGCAGGTTGTATTTAACTTGGCTCTGCCACTCGCTGTCTATAAAAGTCGCTCCTATCTCAAAAGGACCTTTTCTCCATGGCATAAGCAGTCTCGCCGTCTCATATATCCGACGCTCGTCAAGATCCGCGATTATCTTAACTCTATCGGACAATTCAACCTCGCACTCTATCTCCGCTAAAGTCTCTAAAGCTTCACGAAGTGGAGCTATGTTTTTCCAAGTCATCCATTTTTTTCTCTCTGTTCTAAGGTCTTCTAAGTTCATGGCAATCACTATAATATTTATTTTGATATAATTGTATCCAAATTACTAAAGGATTTTTAATGAGATTAGAGAAAAAAGCGACCGTTGTTTCGACAAGCGTCGCCGCGTTATTGGTTCTTATGAAATTAACGATTGGAATTTTAAGCGGTTCCATAGCTGTTTTGGCGTCCGCGATTGATAGTTTATTGGACTTGACCGTATCGCTTTTCAACTACTTCGCGCTACACAATTCTGAAAAAAATCCCGATGAGAACTTTCACTTTGGACGCAGCAAGATAGAACCGCTCGCGGCGGTCATAGAAGGAACGGTCATCTCGCTTTCGGCGTTCTTTATTTTGTACGAAGCTCTTTCAAAAATCGTCCATCCTAAAGAGATGTCGCACATGAGCGAGAGCATCTTCGTAATGATAGCCTCGTTTTTAATTACCGCGTTTTTAGTCGCGTTTTTGAACCATGTCGCGAGTAAGACTAAAAACATGGTCATAAAAGCCGACGCCCTTCACTACAAAACGGACCTATTTTCAAACGGAGCGGTTTTGTTCGCTCTTGGGGTCATACACTACACGGGAGAGCAACTCATAGACCCAATTTTAGGAGTAGGGATTTCTATTTATATGATATATTCCGCTATGCCAATTGTAAAAGAGGGAGTTTTAATGCTACTTGACGCCGCCGCGTCCGCCGAAGAGATAGCTAAAATACAAGAGATTATAGAGTCTGAACCTATCATAAAAACATATCATAATTTACAAACAAGAGAATCTGGTTCGCACATTTTCATCTCGGTTCACGCCGTGTTTAACGTTAGCATTTCGCTTTACGACGCGCACATAGTTTCTGACAAAGTCGAAGCGAAAATAAAAGCTTACTTTGCGGATAAAAAAACTCATATCCTCATACACATGGACCCCTATGACGACTCGGAGATCAATGATGACGAAGAGGAGTGGTAGGCGCTACTTTTGAGCCTTAGCGCCTTTGACTTTTACCTTCTTCGCTTTAAACATTTTACTCGCTATATTTTCTAAAAACACCGTCGCGTAAGAGCCTTTTGGCAACGTAAAAGAGATTTTCATAATGTCGAAATGATTCGTGTAGTCAATCTCTATATCTTTTGGAAATACTATGGCGGCGCGACGCAGCCCTTTGTCATAAAGAAATCCATCGTCGTATTTCGCCTCTATCTCACCGGCTTTAGCGCGAGAACGAAATACGTTGCGTCCGCAAAGAAGTCCAGTTGGAACCACTTTTTTGTCTTCAAAATCTTTTAAAGGTATGTTTTTTGGAGTAAAAAGTTTACCCTCGTTTGTTTGGTACAAATCGCCTTCTAAAAGCATGAACTTTCCATCGTTTCGCTCTCTGCTCATAAGAACTCTCTCTTCTAGCCAATCATTGAAAAACACGCTTTGATAAATCGAGATAAGAAAATTTTTGAGTTTCGCGTCTTCCACCTGCAATTCGCCTTCTATCATCTCTTTGGCTTGATTTATGGAGTCCTCGTCACGACCAAAACGCTGATAGCCAAAATAGTTTGGAAGTCCGTTTTTTTCAGATTTTCTCGCCAGTTTCTCAATCTGACCCGCTTGTATAGGCGTCACTTCAAAAAGCTTTATCGTAAAGCGGTTACCGATTAAATCCCCCATTCTTATCGAGTGGGTGTGCCTCGTCGCACTCAGTATCTTTATTTGGGGATGCTTAAATTTTTTCAACTCTTTTTCAAACTTGGACTCTATCGATATGTATTGCGTCGTAGTGGCGTGCTTGTCTTTTAGTCCGGCGTAACCAATTTTTTCCGCGTTAATGTTTAAAAAAGCCGCAAAAGTGGCAATCATGTCCCAAGTCGTCATCTCCACTTTTTTTACGTGAAGAATGGTAAAATTACCATTTCCTTTAAAGTCCATGCCTATCTCATCAACGATAAAATCATCTTGATTTTGTTCAAACTTGAAATGTATCGGCTCTTTTTCTTCTAAATAAATTCTATTCATATTTCTCTCTTTTTATAGTTGTAAAAACTTCAATTCTTTTGACGCTTTTAGTATGTCCGCGTTTATAGCTCTCTTCAACTCTTCTAGCGAGTCGAATTTTTCGTTGTTTCGTATGAACGCCACAAAACTGATGGCCGCTTTTTGGTCGCATGAGACTTCGCCGTCGAGTATGTGCGTTTCGATGGCGAAACTTCCATCTGTCGTTCTCCTGCGTCCTATGAATGAAACGGATGGATGATAGTGTTCCTCATCGTCAATGCGAGTTAACGTCGCGTAAACGCCCTCTTTTGGGATGATAAAACCTGATGATTCTATATTTATCGTAGCCACCAACTCTTTTTTTCCAATCCCTTGACCTGAGACGCGCTTTCCTCTTATCGTATAGTTGTGTCCCAAAAAGTCGTTTGCGCCTTTTATGTCCCCAATGACGAGTTTTGCGCGTATTTTATGCGAGTGTATCGAATCTCCGTTGTGGGTCACCTCATCGACCACGACGACCTCGCCACTGCACAAAGTTTTCAAATCTTTAAACGAATACTTTCTATCTTTTCCAAAATGAAAATCATATCCAACGACTATTTTTTGCAGTTTTGGAAATTTATCATGTAAGAATTCTATAAAACCAGCGCCGTCGAGATGGCGAACGCTATCGAGTTCGACAAAAAACATAGGATGGTGGCTAAAATTTTCACGCTCTTTTTTTGGAGTAATGTTGGCGTACCCCGTTTCTATCACAACTATGGCTCCATTCTCGCCAAGTTCGCTAAAAAGCGCTTGATGACCCAAGTGCATTCCATCGAAACCGCCTATGGCTATCGCTCTAATATCGTTTTTCAACATATCTCTTCTTTGTAAATTAATTACGACATTATAGCTAAGGAATCAAATTTGATTCCTTATATTAGAAAGTAAGCGTCCACTTAAAATAGTAACTATTTTCAAACGTTCCAAACTCGCTCTCTTTGTCTCCATTTTGAAGCATGGCTCCCAACGTGAAAGAGTTGTAGTCGTTGAACGTATATCTTAGAGTTGGCGCTACGTATCTGGAGTTTTTGTCGTTAAAACTCTCTATGTAGAGCAATGAGCCATCGAGGTAGATATTGAAAACGTAAGAGAGCGTTAAAGCCGCGTAAAATTTAGAATAGACTAAGTTTGGCAATATCTCAGAGTCGTTGTTTAGCAATATCCGTTCATATGAAAAACTTTTTGAAGAGTAGAGAGCTTCCGCTATTGCGCTTATCCCATTCAAAAAACCATAATCGGCTCCCACTATCCCCTCAAAGAACTCTACGTCTTCTTGTGAAGAGGTTGTTGACCTTAAACTATTTTTTACGTATGCGCCCTCGCTCCTCACCTCAACGCCACTCTCTCCTAAATTTCCCTCTATCTCATACCCTATCATTTTCGTTTCGTTTGAGCTCACCATGTCAACTCCAATGTCCGCAAAGTCCAAAAAAGCCTTATATCTCCCAGCGTATTTGAAACTCTTATTTGCTTTTTGCGAAACGACCAGCGTCATATCCGAATTGTTTGAGAGATGTCTCGTATATGAAACGCCAGCGACTCCAAACGTTTCATCAGGCTCAAGCGAGTAACTATTTCTAGGATTGAAAAGATTTGTTGGATTCCAAATTCGCCCTACTCCCATGGAGACGTTTTGAAGTCCAACTATCACTCTGTTCTCATTGTCTTCATATCCCGAGTACAGTCTATAGAGTTTCGCGTAAACGCTTGTGTTTTCATACTCTCTAAAAGCCGTCTTTGTTTTAAAAGGAGCGTCCGTCTCTTGAAGTTTTACATAGGAAAAATCATTTGAATTAACATATTCCTCTCCATGATAGTTTACTCCATCGCCTATGAATGTAAAGAAAAAATCGTTATGAGTATAGTCCCCGCGAAATCTTAATCTATCATAGTTGTAAAGATAACTCTTGTCTATGGTGAAGTTCGCGTTTTGCACCTTGTATGAGAAGTCGGCGTTAAGCGCGCCACTCAATAGTAAAAAAAGTAAAGCGCTTTTAGCTTTCAACTATCTCTCCGTCGTTTAGCTTTATGACTCTCTTTACGCTCTCCATCACGTACTCGTCATGTGAGGCGAAAACGACGCTTATCTTCTCTTTCTCATTTAAAGACCTCATCATGTCCATCAAGGCTTTGGAGTTTTTCGAGTCTAGGTTGGCGGTTGGCTCGTCCGCTAAAATAATCTTAGGTTTTGGGGCGACCGCGCGAGCGACCGCCACTCTCTGTTGCTGTCCCCCGCTTAGGGTAGAGGGAAGAGATTTTAATTTGTTGTCTATCTCTAAGACGCTCGCCACCTCTTTGACTCTACTCTTTATCTCCTCTTCGCTAAAACCGCGAAGTCTCATAATGAAGCCTATGTTCTCTTCCACGTTCAGCACGGGGATGAGATTATACGCCTGAAACACAAAACCCATCTCGTTGAGTCTTATGGCGCTTCTCTCGTCTTCGCTTAGCGAGCCTATCTCTACGCCATCAAGATAAATTTCCCCACTGTCGATGGAGTCTAACGCTCCGATGACGTTTAGCAAGGTCGTTTTTCCACATCCCGAGGCTCCAGTCAAAAGAGCGTACTCCCCTTTCTTTATCTCTAAGTTTATGTTTTTAAGAGCGTGAAGTTCGCGCTCTTCTCCTTTGTAAAAGTACTTGTTTACGTTTTTCATCTTTATCATATGTTTACCTTTGTCGCTTCTATGGAGTTCATCGTTTTTATCTTCCTCAGCGGTAACGCCACGCTGAGTATGGACGAACTCATGATGGCCAAAAACGTGGAGCTAAAGTAACTTGTCTTTATGGTTGCGTACATGACGCTACTATAGCCAAAACTCTCAAGTCCATCCGCAAAAGCGCTCATGTCCAAACCATAAATTTTCAGATAATAAAGAGCCAAGAAACCAAACGTCGCGCCTATCGCGTACCCTATGAGACCAACAAAAAGAGCTTCCAATATTATTTGCGCTCTTATGAGAGAGTAAGACATTCCGACGCTCTTCATGACGCCAAACTCTCGTATCCTATCAAGTATGGAGACGTACATAACTCCCATGATTCCGATAAAAACAACGATCATTACTATGAAAAAGGTGATTGAGTTGAAGATAATCATAACGTCTTGCATCTGTTGCATCATAGGATAGAGTTCCAAAAAGCTTTTCACTTCCAACGCCGCATACTCCTTTTGTAGAGTCTCTTGTAGCGTTAAAGAGTCGGTTCTGATCGCTATTTGAGTGATTTCATTCTCGCTTACGCCCAAAAAATTTCTCAGTGTTTTCACGTCTACGAAAACGGTTGAGGCGTCGAGCGTTATGTTGTTCGTTTGGATTACGCCTTGTACTTTTAAAGCCATGGCGTTTATCTCTCCATGGCTATCTTGCGCGGAAAATATCACTTTCGAGCCAATCTTTAGCTTCATTTTCTTTGCCAGTTCGCTTCCCACGAGAGCGCCATGTTTACCAAGTTTGAGCTCACCGCTTTTTAAAAACTCTGAAAACTTTCCAAACTTCTCCTCCGCGTTTAAGTCTACGCCTATCGCCGTCGCAAACGAGGACTTTCTCGCCGTCGCGCAGAGTCCATCGGCTTTTAAACGCAGAGCCACCGCGTTGACCCTCTTGTCGCTCTTTAGTCTCTCTTCGATGGCTTTAGAGTCTTTGATATTATCCAATATAGATTTTGAGAGACGGTAGCCTTTGGCGTATACGCTTATCTCACCACTGTCGCTTCTTTTGGTTTTCTCTATCATGGAGAGGGTCATGCCGTCGTAAAGACCTTGAATGCTCAGCATCATTCCCATGCTCACCGCTATCATGATGATGACCAAGAGAGTGCGAGAGAGACGCAAAAAGGCGTTTTTGTACGCCAGCTTTATAATGAGACTATACATGTTTCGTGGCCTCTATGGGTTTGAACGAGTTTACGTACTTTATGGGGTAAAGCGCGCTCAAAAAGTTTAACAGATATATAACGCCAACGTTCCAGCTTATGGTAAAGAGGTCGAAACTAAACGGCAACTCGTCCGAGACCACGCCATACGCTTTGTACGTCTCGCTCATCCCCTCGATGACAATCGGATGAACGCTAAAATAGTACGCGATATAGCCACCAAGGGGAGTCGCTAAGACAATAGCCAAACTAGAGAGTATAAATATCTCATAAAAAAGCAAAAGAGCGACTTTTGAACTGCTCAAACCAACGCAACGAAGCATGCCAAACTCTCGAACTCTTGAGCTTACGTTTATGAAACCAAATATCATGACGACAAAAAAGATAACCACAAAAAAGAGACTTATGGAGATATACCCAAAAACGCTATCCACTCTCATGGCTTCAACCATCGACTTCATCAAAGTTTTCCAAGTGAGAACTTCCATATCTTTTGGAAGGACTTTTTCTATCTCGCTTTTGATTCTATCCACTTCGTTTAAATCATCCACGCTTACGCTTACGTACGACGCCATGTTTTGCGAGAGCATGAGAGCGTCAAAGTACGTTCTGCCCATAAAAGCTCCAGAAGAATCAAACTCAAACAAACCCGTCTTAAAAATCCCGCAAACGCGAAACAAATCCGCCGCGAAAGAGTTGTCGCTTGCGCTCCCTATGAAACTCACCTCGTCGCCTAGCTTAGCATGAAGCTTTTTCGCCAAGTCCACTCCAACGTAAAGGCAGTTCTTAGAGTCATGAGTTAAAAAATCGCCCTCCACCAAAGCGGTTTTCAACTGACTCTGAGTTTGTTCTTTGTCTGGATCCACCCCCGCCACCATCGCCGCGCTAGAGAAATCAGCGCTAGAGAGAAGTCCGTAAGTCTCATACCTCGAAGTGAAAGAGTTAACGCCATCTATGCGAGCGAGTGCGTTCTCAACGCTCTTGACGTCTCTGAGCAGATACTCATTTCCCCCAAGGTCACGATACCCCACTTTGTATATCTCAATGGCTCCCGTGTAAACTTTGAGAGCGTTTTTAAGCATAGAGTTGTGAGAACCATCCATCATGGCGACGTAAACTATAAAAAAAAGAGTGGAGATGAAAGTAAGTATAAACGTCGTGATGGAGCGACTTTTGTAGAATAGCATGTTTTTTAGGGCTAAAGGGAACATGGTTTAGATTCTCACCTCGAAAACCTCTTCAAGGCCGATTTTTGAAAATAGCGTTCTGAGATTTCACCGTCGTATTTGACGTCTTCTATGGTTATTTCCGTATAGCTGTTTTTTTTATCGGCTGGTTGGATTTTCCAGTAGGTTGGCGTGTAGTAGTTGCCAAATTTTTTTACTTTATCATAGGTAAAAGTTCTCACTTCTTCGCCATCTTCATCGTAAAACACGTCTTTGACGCCTGTGTAATTGGATGTGTCTATTCGGGAGATGATTTTACTCCAAACTACCGCCGCGTTCTCTTTTGGGATGAGTTCTATCGTTGCTACGCTCCCCGATTTGTTCAAAAGTTTGGCGTTGTAATCATCGACGATGGAACTCTGTTTTGCGACGTCGTCGTTCGTGACGTCGCTGCCCATCCAGTTTTGAAGCATCATGGAGGGTGGGATTTTTATGATTCTTTCTATTTTAGGGACGTATTGCCACATTTGATTGTCCAAACTCAAAAAGGTGACGCCCCTGTCTTTTGGAGGATAGATGGTTTTTACAAAGCTTTTTTTACTGCCTTTGGCCCATGTTTGCATCTTCATCGTGCGAGTGTGTCCCAAAGAAGTGACGCTCATGTTCATTTGCGTATATACGTTTTTGCCTCGCATGTTCGCGTCCACTTTTTTCAGTATCTCGTACGCTTCGTCAGCGTTTAAGAAGACGAACAAAAGTGGCAAAAGTTTAAAAATTTTCATGATGGACTCCCTTTGGTGATTTTATTCTACTCTTTCTTCTCTTTATCCATCATGCGTTTTTTTGTATGTTTTGTGGCCACCGCTTCGTAAGGGTTCTCTGGCCAGTAGTGGCGTTTGTATTTTCCTCGCAACTCTTTTCTAACTTCCTCGTAAGAGTTCTGCCAAAAGCTGCGCAAATCGTACGTTATCTGTATGGGTCTCATCGCCGGCGAGAGTAGATGAATTTGTAGCGCTATGGCGTTGTTCAACACTTTTGGCGTCTCTTGTTGACCAAACATCTCTTGGATTTTTACGCTAAGAGATGGTTTCATGGCGTCGCTATAGTCGATAAATATATTCGAACCACTCGGAACTTTTAGCGTCGATGGCGCCAACGTCTCAAGTTCTTGTCGCTCTTCCCAAGAGAGAAGTCCAAGCAACATGGGATAAATATCCAAACCTTCCAAATCCTTGACGCTCTTCACGTTTGACAAAAACGGTTCCAACCAAACGTCAAGACTCAAAAGCAAACTCTCGTCGCTAAAACTTTTGAGTCTCATCCCGAGACGTTCATTGACAAAGTTTACTCTATGCTTCAAAGAGATTGCCTTGTCGCTCCATGTTAGAAGTTCCAATCCTTGCGTCCTAAGTAACGCCAAAAGCAGTTTTTTCATATCGTGTTTAGCCGTGAGTTGGATTGGTTTCGAGCTAAGCTCCAACTCCAAAAACCAAAGGCTCTCTCTGACGTCGAATTTTTTACTCTGCGCGTTGTAACGAACGCTTTCCTTCTCCGTGATAAATGAGCTAAAGCGTTCTTTTATCTCTTGAAGCGATATGCTTAACGCTTGACTTATAAAAGAGTCTTTGGCGTTTGCGTTGAGAGTCGCCACTACCAAATACTCCTCGTTGAAGAGGGAATCTTCTCTATCTAAAATCGCGCCTTTTCCATTGCTAAGTTTGTATCTATTGTCATTTTTGGCTTTAGCGAGTCTATCGGGATACGCCAAAAGAAGTAAGACAGCCAACGTCTTCATGTCGAAGTTATTGTTTTTTATAGAGACTTTTTTCACTTTTTTAAGTTTAGAGTAAAAAAAATCAGCTTGAGCGAGCACATCTTTGGCTCGATTCATGCGTACGTACGCGGGGTCAAAATCTCTCTCAAAAAGATGCCTAAACCTTGATGACAAATCGCTATCTCGAATGGAGTTTTTAAATATCTCTTGCTCACTCAAAAGCGCGCAGAGTAAAGACGCCTCGTAAGAGTGACCCATGTCATTCGCTTTGAGTATCATGTACGCAAATCTGGGATGAACGCCCAAGCTCAACGCGTCTCTGCCAAACGCGGTGATTTTAAAAGCTTCGTCTACCATCTCCAACTCTTTTAAGACCTCTTTAGTCGCTCTTATCGCGTCTTCATGCGGCGAGTCCAACCACTTAAGTTCATCAAACTCCTCTACTCCCCACAGAGCCAAATCCAAAAGAAGCGAGCTTAAATCCGAGCGAAGGATTTCAGGTTTTGTAGACTCGACGAGCGCTTTGTTTTCATGCCAAAGCCTATAACACTTGCCATGACTCATTCTCCCCGCGCGTCCAGCTCTTTGCGTTGCCGACTCTTTTGAGATAAACGCGGATTCAAGATGGTTCATCGCGTTAGCGTAGTTAAATCGCGACAGTTTTTCCAAACCAGAATCGACAACTACCCTTACGCCCTCTATGGTCAAAGAAGTTTGCGCGATGTTCGTTGCAAGTATGATTTTTCTTTTTTTTGATGGCAAAAGAGCCAAATCTTGTTCTTGTTTTAAAAGAGCGGAGTAAAGAGGTAAAATCGCTATGTCATCGCTTTTGAGGGCGTCGTTTAAAGAGATTTGCAAATTTCGTATCTCTTTTACGCCTTGTAAAAAGACAAGTATGTCGCCCTCGTCTCTTTTTAGCGCGCCGAGCGTCGTTTGAAGCAAGAGCTCGTTGAGGTTTTTTTGGTCTGGCTGTTTTGCCTTTACGTCAAGATAAACGTTCTCCACTTCATAAGTTTTCCCCTCTGAAGTTATGACGGGCGCGTCGCCTAAAAGGTTTACAAGCTTTTGCGCGTTGAGAGTGGCCGACATGATAAGGATTTTTAACTCTTCGCGAAGCAGTTCTTGCACTTGAAGCGAAAAAGCCAAAGACAAATCACTATACACGCTTCGCTCATGAAACTCGTCAAAGATAATGAGTCCAACTTTTTCCAAGGTCGCGTCCGCTTGAAGCATGCGAGCCAAGATGGCTTCGGTAACGACTAGAATCTTTGTCTCTTTTGAGTAGAGGCTATCCATTTTGACTTGATAACCCACTCTTTGACCCAACTCTTCGCCTAAGAGTTTTGCCATTTGAGTGGCTACCATTCTTGCGGCGACTCGACGAGGTTCCAACATGAGAATCATCTTCTCTTTTAGCCAAGGAGAGTCAAGCAAGGAGAGTGGAACGCGAGTGCTCTTTCCCGCCCCTGGAGGGGCTTGAAGTATGAGAGTCTTATTTGAGTTTAGAGAGTTTTTTATATCGTCTAAGACGGCGTTTATCGGTAAGTCGGTCATCAAAAAAGACTATTTTTTAAAGTAGTAACAGTACTCTAAATTACCCTCTTTTCCCATGAGTTTTGAAGGAGACTTATGCGCCAAACGCCATCCTTTTACTCCGCAAGCGTCTTCGAACTTTCGCATCGCGTTCGCTATGGCTTTTTTGTCTTGTACGACGCCGTTGTTGTCGCGCCGAGCTTCACGGCCAACTTCAAACTGCGGTTTAAACAGAAGTATGACGTCGGACGTCGCAAGCCTATCGACGTCGTCAAGAATGTGCAAAAGAGAGATAAACGCGACGTCGCTCACAACTAAGTCAAAGCTTTTTTCACTCTCAAAAGCTCGTATGTCGCAGTTCTCATGCACGTGAACTCTTGCGTCTTCTCGCAAGCTTTTATGAAGTTGATTCGTTCCAACGTCCACCGCGCTTACTTCTATGACGCCATTTTCCAAAAGCACCTGAGTAAATCCACCCGTTGAAGAGCCGATGTCAAGCGCCACCCGCCCCCCAACGTCAAGGTCAAGTTCTTCTAAAAATTCCGCCAACTTAAACGCCGCGCGCGAGACGTAAGACTTATGCTCTTGCACTCTCACCTCATCGCCCTCTTGCACCTTAAAAGAACTTTTTGCAATAACCTCGGAGTTTACGGTTACAAGCTCGTTTTTTATAATTGTTTGAGCTTTGTTTCTGCTATCCACAAACTCTTTTTCTACAAGGTAGTTGTCCAGTCTAATCAAAATTCATCCTAACGGTCATCTATTTTTTATTTATAAGTTTCGTATCTTGATTGGTCAAAGAACGAATAAAATCTTGTTGAACTTCTTGTGGCAACTGTCCACTTATCGCCAAGTCCAAAACTTTTTGGATTCTTGATTCTTGCAACTCTTTTTCTTTCATGGAAAATTCATGTTTCAATCTATTTTCTTCCATTCTTGCTTGTAATTCTAAACTTTTTTTCTTATTCGCGTACCACAAAAACATAGCTATGAGAATCGCCAATATCGCGCCAAGAGCAATATATAGATTAGTCATACTCTCCTTGTCTTTTGTAGTGCTTTCAATCTTAGATATTTCAAGAGTTGTCGTGGCGCTTTGTTTAGCCATGTCTTTTTTCGTAACGCTGTCTATCGTAGCGATTTGGACTGCTTTGTTAGACTCTATTTTAGCGACTTCAAGTTTTGATTTGGCGACTATTTCCGCCATTTCCAACTTGTTTTTTCTATCAAGAGCCTTGTCTTGCGTTTGAAAAGCCAAAGAGCGTTGATTGACGCCATTTTTATCTTCATTCATTACGTATGGTCTACTATTGCCGCTTTCTTGACAAGCCGTAAAAACGCTTAGCATGGTTAAGAGCAACGCAACGTTAAAAAAATATTTCATGTATCTACCCGATTGTAATTAAGTGAAGTTATTATAAGCAAAAAAAGTTAACTACTCAACTTAGTAAGTAAACTCAAGGCGCCTTTATATATCGGCTCGTCAATAAATCCATACTCGTCATCCACAAAACCTGTAACGCCTTGCTTTTCGTGCATCTCAAACAACTTCACGATAACTTGAGCCCGTTTTATCTCTTTTTCTTCATCAACAAATATTTTATTTACCAAAGTGACTTGATTTGGAGATATACACCCTTTCGCGCTATACCCCATGCTCTTTTCAAGAGCTATCCACTCGGAAAACATACCTAAGTTTTTAAAATCTTGAAAAACAAACGAGACGGGTTTTACTCCAACGGAGAGTGAAGTTATCAAAAAATGCGAAAGTACGTATCGCATCGTTGGATTGTCTATATTTATCAAACTTTGAGACAATTTCATATCCGCGAAAAGGTCTAATGCGCCAAGATAAAACGTAGTGACTTTTTTGTTGAGCGCCAAGGACGAAAGATTGTTCCATGATGAAGCGGTTTCTATGGAAAGATGCAATTCAATATCGTCTTTTAAAAGATGAAGCACGCTATTTACTTCTTTTGCGTCTTTTATTTTGGGGACGCGAATGGCGTCGGGCGTAAACTGATTTAAGTAAGTAATCTCTTCGTAACCACCCTCGTCAAGAGCGTTGACTCGGACGACAAGTTTTTTGTCGCTCTTTTGTATTTTAGATATGAATATAGCGGCTAACACAAGAGCGAAAGGCTTGTCTTCTTTACTCACTCCATCTTCGAGATTTAGCATGACGCAGTCCGCGTCTAAACTCTCTATTTTAGAGAGATGCTTAACGTTGTTGCATGAAAGCATCAAAACCGACCGAAAATTATTGCTTTTGTTTAACTCTCTGTATCTAGGAACCGCCAATTTGTCTAACGCCACTATATCTCTGTTTGCATAAGCTTCTTCAATTTCACTTAACATTTACACTCTCCTTTTTATCATCTTTATGAATGTAAAAATAGAGCGCTTCCATCTCTTTTTGGGTTAAATAATACCTAGGCATCCCGTCTTGCCCCTTGTTTAAAGCTTTATAAAACTCTTTGGAAGCAATTTCGTCAATAGGCGGTCCACGAAAACTTTTTTGCTTTTTTTTATGTATGTATTCTGCAATCAACTTGCCCTCGCCATTTTCGCCATGACAAAATTGACACCCGATTCCTCTAGGATTTTTATACAATTGCGCGGCGTATTCGCGTTCGGATATAAAACTACTCGAGGCTAACAGCAGTAAGGGAAGCGTTAAAAAAAATACCTGTTTCATAATACGGAATAATATCTAAAATAATATTTATATATGATGAAGCATTATTGTAATCCATACGTAATCATAGATTATTATAACGATAAATTTCTATCTTTATTCAGCTCTTACAATTCTTTTGATATAATCCGCGAAATCTATCACAGGCTTTCAATGAAGTGCGTTTATCTGGTTTTTACCTTTTTTCTTTGTTTCTCGCCAAGAATTTGTCTGAGGCGAAAAGATGTTAAATAACCTAATTTTTATAGTGACCGTTGTAATAAGCTCCATGTTTCTAGGTTGCGCAACAACGTTGCCGCAAGCGGTTAAAGTTGAAATGTCAGATAAAAAAATCGATTTTCTTCAAGACGTAAAACCCATACTAGACAAAAGATGCGTTAGCTGTCACTCCTGTTACAACTCTCCATGTCAAGCTAAATTTAGCTCTTTTGAGGGCGTAGATAGAGGCGGTAGCAAACTTTTGGTTTATGACGCGCTTCGATTTAAAGCTATGCAACCCACTCGACTTTTCATAGACGCCAAAAGCGCCGAGGAGTGGCGTAAAAAAGGTTTTTACTCTCTAACGCAAAAATTTGACAATAACGAGAGCTACAACGACTCTATTATGATGCATATGCTTTATGACAAAAAAGCCCATCCAAAGGTTATTGGTTCATACAAACCTGAATCAGATAAACTTACATGCCCCAAAAACTTGCAAGAGATGGGTGAATACTTACAAGATAAGCCAAATCATGGCATGCCTTATGGAATGCCAGCCATAGAAGACGCGGAGTATGATACGTTAGCGCAATGGATAGCGAGAGGAGCTAAAGGTCCAACCCAAGAACAACAAGCCAAACTTGTAGCGCCAACAAAGCAAGCGCAAATGGCGATAGAGAAATGGGAAGCCTTTTTAAATGAGAGCGACGCAAAACATGTTATGACTGCAAGATACCTCTATGAGCACCTCTTTTTGGCTCACATCAGTTTCGCAGATACTCAAAAAGAGTTTTACTCAATGGTTCGCTCTTCTACTCCATCTCCAAAAAAGATAAACGAAATAGCTTCCATACGTCCGTTTGACGACCCTGAGATAACGAAATTTTACTATAGATTTCAAAAAATTCACTCTACCATTGTTTTCAAAACTCATATGCTTGTCGAGTTTGACGACGCCAAGATGGATAGAATTAAAGAGCTTTTCATAAAACCTAAGTGGGACGAAACGCCTCATGCGATGAGTTACGAAACTAACGTCAGCGCAAATCCTTTTCTACTCTTCGCTCAAATTCCAGTAAAAAGTCGTTACCAATTTTTACTCGACAACGCGAGGTATATCGTTATGACTTTTATTAGGGGTCCTGTTTGTCGTGGGCAGATTGCTCTAAACGTCATACATGACCACTTTTGGGTTATGTTTAAAGACCCAGAGTCAGACATATCCGTTTTGCATCCAGAATTTCTTTTACAAGAAGCGCAAAATTTAAGCATGCCCATCCAAACGAGCGCTCAAAAGTTACTAGACATATTTAGTGACGATTATAGAAACAAGTATCGTGAGTATTTTACGCATAAAGAGGAACTTACCCGTCATACGTTTCCCAATGGGCAAAACGTTAACGACATATGGAGAGGCAATGGTTCGGATGACTCTCCACTGCTTACAATCTATAGACATTACGACAGCGCGTCCGTTCACCATGGAATTTTAGGCAAACTTCCAAAAACAATGTGGGTTATTGATTACCCACAGTTTGAGCGAATTTACTATGCGTTAGTGGCGGGTTATGACGTTTTTGGAAACGTGTCTCATCAGGCGAACATACGAAGATATATGGATTTTTTAAGGGTGGAAGGCGAACTCAACTTTTTAACTTTCATGCCACAAGAGAAGCGTTTAGAGATGTTTAAATCATGGTACGTTAACGACGATGACGTTGAAGATTTAAAAACGATTCCTATTTCAGATAACAACCTTAGTATGAAATATCTTACAAAGCATCCGAAAAGTGAATTTATTGAAAAGCTTGTAAACGAGCGCGTACTGAAATCCACAAATATAAAATTTGATTATTTAAACTATTTTAACGAGTCTCAGAAGCGCCCTAAGACGCCTAAAGAGTTCAACAACGTTCAAGACGTCCTAAATGGAGCAAGGTCAATAAGTGGCGCTGGAATAGGTTTCACAAAACATGTAACCGGTAGCGGAATTAACAACGTCATAGTTAAAGTGACATTGGAGGACAATACAAGCGAAGTTTTCACCCTTGTAATCAATAGATGGCATGACAACGTCAATTCCATGTTTAATGAAGAGGATTCGTTAAATTCAAATTTAGACACGATAGACGTCATCAAAGGTTCCGTTGGTTCTTATCCTAACGTTTTTGCCATTGTAAAGTATAAAGATCTTCCTGATTTTTTTGACGTTATCAAAAATTTTGAGGATAATGATGAATATATCAAAAAGTTGTCAAAATATTGGATTCAAAGAGGTGACAAAAACTTTTGGAAAACTTACGATTGGTTTCAAAATGATTTCAATCAAGAACAAAAGAGCGAAGCCGGTCTTTACGATTTAAACAGATATTATCACCGCTAATCATGCAAAACTTTACTAAAGAATCAATGCTTGACATTATAAATATCTTGGAAAAAAAACTTCAAGTTTTACCCTCAAAAAAAGTCTTGGAATTTGAAGTCATAAACCCGGATTGTTGCAGTTCCACCTACGCGGGAAACGTCATAGAAGTTCAAGGAAAACAGTATGTTTACCGTGGATATAAAGCTTGGACTGATTTAGCTCAAAGTCTCAACTGCAGAATGCTTACGCCGTTGGTAAACTCAAAAAACACCATTGTCGTTCGCTTGGAAAAACTTGAAGAGGACGTTAGCTTTCATAAAAGCGTTACGGAAAAAGAGGAAAAATACGGAGTGAATTCCATTTTTTCCGAAATTCACAAAATGGAAGAACCCGCTTTTGCGTCTCACTATCTAAGGGCGTTGCAAAACGTAAAGATTGACGCTCGCGTCCGAATTTTAAACCTTGGCGTCAATAGCGGGGACGAGTTTGAACTTATACAAAAATACTCCAAAAATTTTACAAACTTAGAGTTAGTGGGAGTCGACTACTGCGTTTCTGCAATCAATGAGGCCAAAAATAAATTTGAAAATCATCCAAACGTCTCTTTTTACGCCCATGACGTAAACGATTTGTCTTCACTTAATTTGGGAGAATTCGACTTGATAATCAGCGTGGGAACTCTTCAAAGCTCAAACCTTGAATTTAATCCCTTATTTATGTCAATAGTTCAAAACCAATTGAAAAAAGATGGCGCCATGATACTTGGATTTCCAAATTGCAGATGGATAGATGGCGAGATGATATATGGCGCTCGCGTCAAAAACTACCCTTTTTCAGAAATGGGTCTTTTGTACAAGGACGTTATGTTTTGCAAGAAGTATCTCCAACAAAAGAAGTTTCGCGTGACCATTACTGGCAAAGATTATATTTTTTTAACCGCCACTTCTATAAAAAAAGCAATATTGTGATAATATCTCGTAAAACTATAATATTACTAAGAGAAGAGAGTTAAATCATGAAATTATTATTATTGCTGTTGATGACGATAACTTTGGCTTTGTCAAGTGAGAGAAAGATATTACTCGGTAGTTACGCAAATAACCTCAACGCTTCAAAAGCGCTCATACAAGCCAATGACTTGGTAGAAAAAGACGCTCTTCTTAAACGCCTTATTAACGTTAATTCATTGGAAATTAAAAAAGAGAAGATAGGAAACTATTACGCCATAACAATCTCTTATTTGAAAACTTACACGCAACTTTTCAGAACGCTAAAAGCTTTTTCCAAATACTATCATGGCGCCTACGTTCTCCCTCCCTATAAAGAAGAGATTGCAAATAAAGAAAAACTTCCAAGTGAAAAAGAAACTATGAGCAAAAAAGAAATTTTGTATAAAACCACTATTAAAATTAGAATAGTTGAAAAGGGTTAAGAACTAACCCCTTAAGACGCGAAACCGCTAGAAAAACTCTCCTTTGCGACGACTATCTGCTTTTGTCTCTCTTTGCGCTTTGTGTCTTTTTCCACAAATATTTTTCTACGAGTTTTAGGATCCATTTCGGTGTAGTACATGACGGCGGAGTACGTCCCCGGCGTTGGGGTAAACACTTGCGCTTGTTCTGGATTCATTTGCAACTCGTCCGTAGTGAAGCGTTTTAACTCATGCATGTCTTTTTCTTCGCACCCAGGATGCGCCGCGATAAGGTAGTACGTCAAAAACTGTTGTTTTCCCTCTTCCGCGTTTAGTTTGTCGTACAACTTTTTAAAGTCGATTAGCGTTTGTTTTCCAGGTTTGCCCATGAGCTCAAGCACATGCTGTTGCGTATGTTCCGGAGCCACTTTCATCTGTCCCGATATATGGTGTTTCACCATCTCTTTCAAGTACTCGTAACCATGTTCTTTGTCCGCCGTGATGAGGTCGTACCTTACGCCGCTCGCCACGAAAGCTTTTCTGACGCCCTCGACCGCCCTAACCTGTCGCAAAAGGTTTATGTTACGAGAATGGTCGACTTTCATAGACTTGCACAAATGAGACGCGTCTACGCAACGTTGATGGTCGCATGTGCCGAGTTTTAGCTTTTTATTGCACTCGTAACCGTACATGTTGGCCGTTGGACCGCCAACGTCGCTGATGATGCCCTTGTAGTCTTTATACTTGTTAAAATCTTTCGCTTCTTTAAGGATGTTGCCTTCGGAACGGGTTCTAATGGTGCGACCCTGATGCACGCCAATGGCGCAAAAATTGCATTCCCCCCAACAGCCATGATGAGTCATGATGGAAAATTTGATGGTTTCCAAACATTTTACTTTCCCCATTTTCGCGTAATAAGGGTGCAGTTCTCTCGTAAAGGGAAGATTTGAATTCGCATCCATCTCGTCTTCGTTCAAATGGTCGCATGGCGGGTTTTGAATAAGAAAACGCGAGTCCACCGCCTGACACAATCCATTGGCGGCGATGGGATCGTTGTTGTCGTAAAACAAATCAAAAAGGTCGATGTACTTCTCTTTGTCGTCTAAACAATCTTGGTGCGAAGGCATCTGATGATACTTGGCAACGGGCTCTTTGGATATGTAACAAACGCCCCGTATATCTCTGTAGTCGCGTTTTTCATCCATGGCTTTTGTTAGTTGTGCAAGCGCTATCTCGCCCATTCCATAGATAAGCACGTCTGCTTTTGAGTCAAAAAGTATCGGTTTTTTAAGTTTGTCCGACCAGTAATCGTAATGTGTCACGCGTCTAAGACTCGCTTCAATGCCACCAAGGACCAATGGAACGGTATCTTTAAAATGGCGACGAATAAGATTGCAATAAACGCTTATGGCGCGATCCGGACGCTTGTCATTTTTTCCACCCGGAGTGTAATCGTCGCTATTTCTAAATTTTTTCGTCGCGGTATAGTTGCTCACCATGCTATCGACGCTACCACCGCTCACTCCCCAATAAAGTCGTGGCTCGCCCAAACGCGAAATGTCATCGGCCGAATTAACGTTAGGTTGACCTATCATCCCCACCTTGTAGCCCATGCGCTCAAGCATTCGTCCAACCATCGCCACTCCAATAAAGGGAGAGTCGATGTAAGCGTCGCCACTCACAAGGATGACGTCGCAATAGTCCCAACCTTTTGCGTCCATCTCGGCGCGAGTGGTTGGTAAAAAATCTTTTTCACTAAACGTTACCGTTTCTCTATTACTATTTGTATCTTTGTTTTTATTTCTTCTACTCAAAATGGCGCCTTTTGCATACTTATATATTTTACGAATGGTACAATATTGATACAAAAGAATAAATTATATTTTTAGTTAGATATTTTGATTTATTTTTCAAAATGTGAATATTTAACTCATATTTCACTTCATCCATCAAGTATGAACTATAAATATCTTTTATATACTATTTGTATGTATAATAAATTCTAAATTAACACAAAGAACAAACATGACCTATCCTTATGAAAACTTAAAAAGCTTTACGCTCCCAGCTTTGCTAGATCGTTCAGTAGAACTTTATGGTTCAAGAGACGTCCTCACAAAAGTTTCACAAAAACCTATGACTTACGAGCAACTCCGTCAAAACGTGCAAGAGATGGTTTCTTTACTGAAGAATAATGGCGTCAGTAAAGGGGACAAAGTTATCTTGCTAAGCGAGAACATGCCCAATTGGGCCGTTGCTTACTTTGCCGTTACGTATTTTGGAGCCGTTATAGTTCCAGTGCTTCCAGATTTTCACACCTCCGACGTTCATCATATCATTAGACATTCCGAAGCTAAAGCCGTATTTGTCTCAGAGAGACATCTAGCGACCATTGAAGAATTAAATCACTCTGACTTAAAACTTGTAATCAAACTTGACAATCTTAGCGTCATAAATGAGCTTACAACGAGTAGTTACGGAGCGAAAATAGCCCAGAAAATGCCTTCCTTTAAAGAAAAGGAGCCCGAAGAAGGGGATATGGCCGCGCTTCTATACACCTCGGGAACGACGGGACACTCCAAAGGCGTCATGTTGTCTCACAAAAATCTCGTCACCAACGCAATGAGCGCTTTTGAAAAAATCTCAATAACGCAGGACGACGTTTTTTTATCCATCTTGCCACTCGCGCACACGCTCGAGTGCACCGTTGGCCTCATCATTCCGATTTTACATGGCTCGAGCATTCAATACATCGATAAAGCTCCAACGCCTAGCGTGCTTCTGAAATCGTTCTCAATCGTAAAACCCACCATGATGGTTAGCGTTCCTCTCATCATAGAAAAAATTTACAAAAATAAAGTTCTACCAAAATTTACGTCTTCATTTATCATAAGATTTCTATACTCAATCGCGTTTATACGAAAATTTTTAAATAAAATCGCTGGTAAAAAACTCATAGAGACCTTTGGTGGCAGACTTCGATTCTTTGGCATAGGCGGAGCTAGTTTGTCTCCTTACGTTGAACAATTTTTAATCGAAGCGAATTTTCCATACATCATAGGATATGGACTAACGGAGACTTCGCCTCTGATTGCCGGGTCGGTTTTGGGAAAGGCCATTAAAATAAAGTCGACCGGAACGGCCATGGCCGGAGTCGAAATTCAAATAAAAAACAAAAACCCTGAAACTGGCGAAGGAGAAATCATAGTCAAGTCCCCTAGCGTCATGATGGGCTACTACAAAGATGAAGCTCAGACTAACGCGGTTATGGAAGATGGCTGGTTTTTAACTGGAGACTTGGGTTATATTGATGAAGACGGTTTTTTATTTATAAGCGGACGCAGCAAGAACGTAATCATAGGCAGCGGAGGAGAAAACATCTATCCCGAACAGATAGAGGCGATTATCAATCAACATGAATTTGTACTTGATTCGCTCGTCTTGCAAAGAGACGACCACAAACTAGTCGCTAGAGTTCACATGGACTATGAACTAATCGACAAAATGCTTAAAGCGAATCACACTCCAGAAATAGAAATAAAAGGAAAGATAAGCGCCCTGTTAGAAGAGATGAGGATAGAAGTAAACTCAAAGGTGTCCTCATTTTCCAAAATGGTGAAATTTGTTGAACAAATAGAACCGTTTGTAAAAACTCCAACTAAAAAAATTAAGAGATTTTTATATACTAATTAGAAGTTCCTTAAATTTGCTACTTTTTAATGTTTAAAGAGTAGGAGATATGTGTTCTTTTATTCTTTGATATTAGATACGAATATGATATAGTGTTGGTTGAATAAATAATTGAGCCAAACACAGGAAGTCTAAATGAGTATAATTGAAGTGATTAGTGATGCCTTATCAAATCGAGTGAATTTAATATTTGTTATTATAATTTTAACATTAGCTTTTATTGATTTAATGTCCAGTTTCACAACGTTATACCAGTTTTCAAAAAGTAATCTCTTTAAACAT
>ERZ889078.700-NODE-700-length-29387-cov-30.499045_pt1 | contig 29387 bp, 31 predicted proteins | sample MGYA00521266_ERZ889078 | MGnify/ENA primary metagenome ERZ889078 (study PRJEB32303, sample SAMEA104408618) | aquatic metagenome | biome: Brackish water; feature: Pelagic; material: water | place: Baltic Sea | collected 2014-06-16T06:34:00 | depth 76,534 m ...
TTGAATAGCTTAAACTTTAAAGACGAACTTCCAGAGTTGATGACCGCTATTTTCATGAAGTTTGTTCCGACTGAATGGCTTGAATCGCCGTAATCGCGATGGTGTTGACTATGTCTTCGACCAAACATCCGCGACTTAAATCATTAACGGGTTTGTTCAAACCTTGCAAAACCGGGCCGATCGCCACGGCTCCGCTCGAGCGCTGAACCGCCTTGTAGGTGTTGTTTCCGGTGTTTAAATCCGGAAATATAAATACGCTCGCGTTTCCGGCCACCTTCGAGTTTGGCAATTTCGTTTTGGCCACGCTTTTGTTCACCGCGGCGTCGTACTGTATCGGGCCTTCTATCGCCAAATTCGGCTCTTTCTCTTTTACGATTCTCGTGGCCTCTCTCACCTTGTCCACGTCGACTCCTCTTCCGCTATCTCCCGTCGAGTACGAAAGCATGGCCACCTTTGGCTCGATGCCAAACGCGGCGGCGGTTTTGGCCGAAGCCATTGCGATGTCGGCCAAAGTGGTCGCGTCGGGGTCTTCGTTTATCGCGCAATCCCCATAGACCAGGACTTTCGTCGCCATGCACATAAAAAATACGCTTGAAACGACTAGCGCGTCTGGCTTCGTCTTGATGATTTGCAACGCGGGTCTTATCGTGTCGCTCGTGGCGTGAATGGCGCCGCTGACCATTCCGTCCGCGTAACCCAACTGCACCATCATCGTGGCGAAATAGTTTACGTGCGACATGGAGTCTCTCGCCGCGTCAAGCCCCAAGCCCTTGTGCTTTCTCATCTCGTAAAACGCGAGAGCGAACTCTTCGGCCTGCGGCGAAGCGATATGGTCGACAATCGTCGCTTTTGAGAGGTTCAATCCCAAACGCATATAATGTTCTCGCACCTCTTCGGGATCGCCTATAAGTATTATCTCCGCCACCTCCCGGCGCAGGATTATCTCCGCGGCTCTAAGCACTCGCGCGTCGCCGCTTTCTGGCAAAACGATTCTTTTTTTCTTCGAACTAGCCAAATCGAAAAGTTTGTACTCGAACATCATCGGAGTCATTACGTTGTTTTGAGAAGTGGCTATTTTCTTTTCTATGTAGGCGGTGTCCACGCTCGCGTTGAAAAGCCCCAGAGACAAAGCGATTTTTCTAACGCTGTTTATCCTGATTCTGGCGTGTATTTTAAAGAGTCTTCTCGCCGTCTCGTATGTGTCGTATGGAACGGATAAAATTGGAACGTTGAACTTCTCAAGCCCCATTAAAAGTTTTTGAATGTTTGGATGCGCTTGCATGGAAAACGGAAACACGATCGCGGAGATGTTTGGATAGGCTTTTGAGTACAAAGCGCCCAAAAGTCCAAGAATGATTTCCGACCTATCCGCAGGAACGATAATCAAGTCGTTTTCTTCTATGCGGCCTAAAAAATTGTCCAAACCAAGAGCGGCGACGCGCACGCCTCTGATAGTTCTGGCGTTGTCAATGTCCGACGAAACCACGGGAACCGCGCCCAAAGACTCGATAACGTCTTCGATGCTCAACAGACTCAACTCTTCCACCTCTCTTAAAAGATAGATGGTGTGTTTGTCGTTTTGCAGTTTTGTTCGCAACAAGGCGTATTTTTCATCGTCAAGTCTGTTTACGAACGTGGCGAAATGCTCGCATCCTTGAGAGACGATGGCTTTATGCTCGATTAAAACGCTTTCGTGAACGGTTTTGGCGCTCTCCTCTTTGGCGTTTATGACGTTTACGTAGGAAGAGCCGAAATTTTGCGCTATTTTTATATTGACGTCAAAAGTTATGTTCGAACTTAAAAAAGAGAGCCTAATACCCTCGCATAGAACGAAATCGTAATTTTTTTCCAATTTTTTGAATTTAAATATGAGTTGGTTGATGAGCTCGTTCGTTTTGTTCGACGCGATCATATTTTCCACGTAATCCACGTCGAAACCGCACGCGTCCTCGTACTTCATATCCAAGTTGTAATGTCTGAGCATAAAGTCGACGTCCTCGTCCAAGACGTCGTCTTTGAAAATTATGGGACGAAAAAACGCCACCCGGTGGATGTTTCTTTTTAAAATCTCCATCATGCCCATGGTCACGAACAACATGCCCGCGTTTACTTCTTGGGCCGAGATGAATAGTGATTTCGTTTTCATGTGAAGATACGCCTTTTCGCTTAGAGTGGTATAATTCTATCAAAAATAATATACGCGTGGGCTAGATAATTGAAAAACATAGATAAAAATGTAATTTACTTGGGAGTGGTCAGCTTTTTGACGGATATGGCCAGTGGCGTGGTTACGATTTTGTGCCGATTTTCGTCGTCTACGTCCTCGAAGAAGGCGTAGACAAACTCGGAATCGTCATCGCTATCGCAACCTTCGTCTCCTACGCGTTTAGAATATTGTTCGGATATCTTAGCGATAGGTTTCAAATAGTCATGCCCTTCGTTGTCGCTGGGTATTTCATATCGGCGCTATCAAAACCTCTTTTGGCTTACGCGAACGGCTACTCGGGAGTCGGCTTGCTTAGAGGTGTGCAAAGAATGGGCAAGTCCATCAGAAGCGCCTCGAAAGATTCGCTCATCAGCGGCTACGTAAAAAACAAGGAGCACGGCGAAACGTTCGGCTTTCACAAGAGTATGGACATAGCGGGCGAGCTTGCCGGCGCTTTGATAGTACTTTTGATTTTCACCTTTATCGCGTTGGCTTTCATGAAAGACGCGCCCAAAACGCCAAAACGCGAGCGAAGCGTGATAAACGAAGAAGATTACAAACTTTTTCCGATTTTGTTTATCTATTTCGGCTTTAGGTTTTTCATAATGAGCGAGCGGATTTTCTTTGGGGAGCATTCCTATTTTCGTAATCGTCCCAACCGCGGCGCAAACCGCGTTTAGCTACTACGGCGGCGTCTTAAGCGACAGACTCGGCGTCTTCAAAACGCTTTTCGCGGCGTTCGCGTTTGGAATCGTCTCCATCTTCATGACGAGCGTCAACCTATGGCTAGCCTTCGCTTCGTTGGGGCTTTTCACGGTTATGGGCCTAAACGCGGTTTCCAAAGCTTGCGTCTTTGGAGTCTTTTATGGTGGAATCGCGCTGTTTGGCTCGCTCGGAGCCATCGTCGCTGGCTATCTTTGGAAGATTTACGGTTTTGAGAGCCTCGCCCTCTTTAGCGAAATCGGGATGTTCTCGATGCTTGTTTTATTGCTTTTAAAAAGAGTATAATTTTGCAAAAAATGGAATCTCATGTGTATTTGCGGTAGCGATAGAAATTTTAGCGAGTGTTGTGGAGAAATTATTGAGGGCCAACGCGACGCCGCGACGCCAGAGGAGCTCATGCGGAGCAGATACTCGGCTTACGCCAAGGGCGACGGCCGATACTTGGTTCTAAGCGCGCTCAAGGAAAACCGCTACGAAGACGACGCGGCGCTAATCGAGGAGTTTTCAAAGTCGGTTGATTGGCTGAAGCTCGACGTGCTTGGCGCCGTTGGCGACGAGGTTGAATTCAAAGCCTATTACAAAGACGCAGTGAGCGTTAAGGTTTTGCATGAAAAAAGCGCGTTTGTCAAAGAAGACGGCGTTTGGAGATACAAGGACGGCGAGCTTTACCCCTCGAAAGTGGAGAGAAACGAAAGCTGTCCTTGCGGAAGTGGGAAAAAATTTAAAAAGTGTTGCGCTAGATAGTCTTTAAGAAAATCGATCCATTCTCGACGAAGCCGTTTTTTTCACAAAAAGACGGCGCGTCCGCTCGCGCGCATTCGGACGATAGAACTAAACTTCCACACATGCCGACCTTGGCGTAATCCACCAGATAATCCAACATTAGCTTCCCATAACCCTCTCCCCGGCTTTGTTCTCTCGTAACAAGTTCGAATACGAACAGATGTCGTTTGTGACGAAGGTTCGTTTGAGTGGCTACGCCGGCGTAGGCGACTAGAGAGTCTTTTTCAAAAATCCCTATCATTTTATACTCCATATGCCGCATATCGTATATGAGATCTTCAAACTCTTTATAGGAAAGTTCCCCTCTCAGTTGCGACGCGACCTCGTAGGCGGCGTCAAGTTCTTTTAAATCAAGTTCTCTTATTTGCATGTCCTATTTTACTATTTATTCGTTACAATGGTATATAAATATTTTTGATAGAGGGGATTCATAAATGAAGCCGACAATCACAATAACCGACAATAGAAACGCCAAAAGTTACGAATTTGAGATAAAAGACGCGACTAGAGGGCCAAGCGTAGTCGACATTTCGAGCTTTTACGCGCAAACGGGAATGTTCACTTTCGACAACGGCTACACCTCTACCGCGAGCTGCAAATCCGAGATAACCTTCATAGACGGAGAAAAAGGAGAGCTGCGCTATCGCGGGATTAGGATTGAGGAGTTGGCGCAAAAGCGCAGCTTTCTCGAAGTTTGCTATCTGCTTTTAAATTCACAACTCCCCAACGAAGAAGAGCTTTACGAATTTGATTTGGAACTGCGCCATCGCTCTTTTTTACACGAGGGACTAGAGAATCTTTTTCGAATTTTTCCGACAAACGCGCACCCAATGGCGGCCCTATCTTCATGCGCCGCCGCGTTATCCACCTTTTTTTACGACCATCTCAGTATAAGCGACGAAAACGAATATCAAGAGATGGCTAGACGCATCATTGCAAAAATGCCAACTATCGCCGCCCACGCGTACAGACACTCCATCGGAGCTTCTTTTATTCAGCCGGACATTGGCAGAGGGTTTACTGAAAACTTTCTATATATGTTGAGAGCGTACCCAAATGGGAAAATGCACATAGACGTGGATGGCGAGCGAACGATAAAAGCCATCGAAATAAAAGCGTTGGACACCATTTTCACTCTTCACGCGGATCATGAACAAAACGCGTCGACAAGCACCGTTAGAGGAGTCGCTTCCACCGGAGCTCATCCTTACGTCGCCATAAGCGCCGGCATATCCGCGCTTTGGGGACGCGCGCACGGAGGAGCGAACGAGTCCGTAATCGCGCAACTTGAAACGATAGGAAGCGTTGAGAACGTCGACGCTTTCATAGCGAGGGCCAAAGACCCAAAAGACAACTTCAAACTGATGGGTTTTGGACATCGCGTTTACAAAAACTTCGACCCGCGAGCGCAGATACTCAAAGAGCTGCAAGACCAGCTCAAAGACGAGTTGGGGTTGGACTCTCGCCTCATGCGAATAGCGCAAAAAATAGAAGACATCGCGCTCAATGACGAATACTTTATAAGTAGAAAGCTATATCCCAACATAGACTTTTACTCGGGAGTGATTTTGACGGCGTTGCAGATTCCAAAGTCTATGTTCACACCCGTTTTCGTCATAGGACGAACCGTGGGATGGATAACGCAATGGATAGAGTTTAAAAAAGACAAAGATACGAAAATCTCGCGTCCTCGCCAATTGTACCTAGGCAAATAGATGCGTTTCAACGTCGTATTGTTAAACGACATAGACGACAGCCTGCAAAACCTCACTCTCTATTTTGATGGCATTCACAATATCGACTTCAAGCTTCTTCGCTCCCGCGGAGATTTTGAAGAATACGCGAGAGAAACCAAAATTCACCTTATTCTCGCCAACGACAAGTGCGTTAAGTTGGATGTTTTTTCCATATGCGAAGATCTCAGGGCCGCTCCCTCCACGCGTTTTACGCCATTTCTGTTTCTAAGCAAACAAGACAACTTCCCAACCGTCAAAAAAGCGTATGAAATTGGCGTAAGCGAGTGCGTTATATCTCCATTTAAGCTCGAAGAACTGCTAATTCGAGTCAACTCCCATATCGCCATCTATCAAACGCTGCAAAAATGTTTAGTCCAAAACGAGCGTCTCGCCACCATCGTCGCCACCGATTCGCTCACCAAAGTATCCAATCGCACGCATATCCAAACCATTTTATTGCAATCCATAAAAGAGTTCGCCCGCTACGATAGAATATTTTCCATCGTTTATTTTCAAATCAGCGAAATGCAAAAAATCAACATGATCTTTGGTTTCGCCAAAGGAGATCAAATCCTTAAAAAAGTTGCGCAATTCGTGTCTAAAAATATCCGCGAAAGCGACATCGTGGCGAGATGGAGCGGAAGCGATTTTATTATTTTCGCTCCAAGCAGCGCGCTCAACAACACCGATTTGCTTGTAAAAAAGCTGAGCGCCAAACTATTTCAAGACGAGGATTTGAAGCAATTTCATCTTAGAATTCACTACGGGCTCACCCAAGTGAAACAGGACGACACCATCTACTCGATTGTAGAACGCGCGAACAAAGCGCTCCATCACAGTATCGACAACCAATTGGTTTGCTCTTCGTTCGCATAGCTTGTATAATCGTTTTTTAAACAACTCTTGGCTATAATTCCGAAAATTAATAGGGGCTCAAAAAGCGCCGAAGCAAAGAGAAAAAATTATGGTAACTGTACAAAATTTAATTATGCGTTTTGGAAATAGAGTTCTATTTCAAGATATAAACTTAAAGCTCGACCGTCACAAACGCTACGGACTTATCGGGGCCAACGGCGCCGGAAAAACGACTTTCTTAAACATACTTAGCGGACTGATAAACGAATACGATGGCGACGTAATCATCCCAAAAGCGAACAAAGTTGGAGTCTTAGGTCAAAATCAGTACGCGTTTGAGGACTTCACCATCATGGACGCCGTGCTTTACGGAAACAAACGCCTTTACGACGCCATCAAAGAAAAAGAGGTTCTTTATACGACTGGCGACTTTGAGGACGACGCGGTGAACAACCGTTTGGCGGACTTGGAAGTTATCTGCGTTGAGGAAGACCCGACTTACGAGTACGACGTCAACATCGCTAAAATTCTTGGCAACGTCGGCATTTCTCCCGAAAACCACAACGATCTCATGAGCACTCTCGACAGCGCCGACAAGTTCAAGGTTTTGCTCGCGCAGGTTCTTTACCCAAAACCAGACGTTTTGTTTCTAGACGAGCCTACGAACAACCAGGATATCGAGACTATCAGCTGGCTTGAGAACGAGCTTCAACGTCACGAGGGAACGATGGTCGTGATCTCTCACGATAGACACTTTCTAAACGCCGTCGTAACGAACATACTCGACGTCGATTATCAAAAGATTCGCGAGTTCACCGGCACTTACGACGACTGGTACATAGCCGCGAACGTCATTGCCAAACAGATGGAACTTGGAAACGCCAAGAAAGAGAAAGAGAAAGAAGAGCTAGAGGCTTTCGTGCGTCGCTTCTCGGCGAACGCGTCTAAAGCCAAGCAAGCGACTTCGCGCCAAAGAAAGCTCGACAAACTCGTCATTGAGGATATTAAGCCCTCTTCTCGCCGCGATCCGAGCATTGTCTTCAAAGCTAAGCGCTCTATGGGCGACGAGGCTTTGCATATGGTCAATGTCAACCACTCCTATGGCGACAACGAAGTGCTTAAAAACGTCACGCTAAAATTCGAGCCGGGTGAAAAAGTGGCCCTTATCGGCGGTAACGGAGTTGGCAAGAGCACGCTCGTGAAAGTCATGATGGAAGAGATCAAACCCAACTCTGGGGCTGTCAACTGGGGAGCTACGATCGAGAAGTCTTACTTTCCTCAGGACACCGCGGACATTATCGAGGGAACCGGCACGCTTTACGATTGGCTAAGAGGCTTCGACCCTAAACGCGACATCGCCGAAATTCGCAACTGTCTTGGACGAATGCTCTTCAACGGCGAGCAGCAAGAAAAAGGCGTGATAAGCATCTCCGGTGGCGAAAAGCACAGAATGATGCTCAGCAAAATGATGTTGGAAAATGGAAACTTTCTAATTTTGGACGAGCCGTCGAATCACCTCGACCTCGAGGCCATCGTCGCGCTTGGAGAAGGATTGCTCAACTTCAAAGGCAACGTCATCTGCGTTTCTCACGACCGCGAGTTGCTCGACGCGTTCGCCAATCGCATCATTGAAATTCAACACGATGGAAGCGTTATAGACTTCAAGGGCACTTACGAAGAATTCGCCGAAGCCAAAGCGGCTGGAAGATTATAGTACGTTCGAATGTCAAAATATGAAAACTTCTTAGGCTTGGGAATCGCGGGAAACTTCGCGCTTCACTTGGCTCAAGCCGGAGAGCTTGAAGAATTTAAAGATATTATAACCGCCGAAGAAGCCGCTCCAAAAGGGATGTTTCCATTTTACCTTCCAAATTGCCAAAAAACTAGCGCTAAAGAAATCTTAAAAACCTATCCCATTTCCTCCACTACGATAAAACTCCCAAAAGAAAACGCGAATGTTCAAGCCGAACCAGAAGTCGGACTCGTCTGCTCGCTCGAGTATGTCGATGGAAGATTGTCTGCGATAAAACCAACCCATTTTGGAGCGTACGACGACTGCTCTATCAGAGTCGCCGGCGCCAGCAAAATAAGCGACAAAAAGAACTGGGGTCAAGACTCCAAAGGATTTAGCGAGACGCTTTTCGAGATAGACGAGTTTTCTAGCGGCGGGGTTATGGACGACTTTAGCGTATGCGGTTTTCTAAAACGCGACGGCGAAATCCATCAATACGGAGAGAACGTGGAGTTGTCGGGATATAGTTATTTTTATGAGAAACTAACCGACTGGATGAGAAACCAAATCAACTCTCAAAAAGATTTTGGACCGTTAGAGGCGCTTAGCGAATACGTAGCCGACTGCGAATTTCCGACTCAGGCCATCATCAGCATAGGCGCCACGAGATACTCGACTTATGGCGAAACCACTTTTTTAAACGCGGGCGACGAAGTCGTCATAATCGTCTACGACTCAAAATTAGTCTCTTTCGACAGTCTACTGCGGGCAGTTAAAGAAAACGACTACGACGCGAAGACTATGAGCGTATTGGCTCAAGAAGTTCGCTCGTGAGGATTTGTACGAAATGAGCAGAGGCAAAAAACTGGACCTTTTCATAGGCGCGGAAATGAACGAGGGTTGGGCGAAAATCGAAGAGCCGAGAAAAACGAAAATCTCAAACGAGACGCTAGAACCGGCGAAACATTTTCTAGTCTTCAAAAAAGAAAAACGCCGAGGCAAAACGGTGACTCTCGTCGGCGAGTTTTTAACGCCTAGCGAAAACGCGACCGACATTCTCAAAACGCTAAAGAAAAAACTGGGTTGCGGAGGAAGCTACAAAGAAGGATGGATGGAGTTTCAAGGCGAACTCAAAGACAAGCTTCGCGCTCTTTTGGTTTTAGAGGGTTTTAGATTCAAGAATGGGCACTAAAATTTCACAGGCCTAGCGAGCGTTTTTGGATAGCTCATACAAATAATCATGCATATCGAAATAGCCTATCATAATCTCAAAGACGATTCTCCAGCATATTTGCGCGCAGACGAAAAGAACGAATAGGCCCGCCGCGACCGCGATCTTCTTTCTTAAACCCAAGGCTTCGTCGAATTTGGCGCTTATCGCTCGCAACGCCGCGCTGTTCTGAATAAAATAATATCTAAAAAACCATAGAACCATGGGAACGAAAATCGCGCCGATATAGTAAAACGATATCAAAATATTTTGGGCCGCGAACGTATTGAAAGCTAAAAAATCCCACATCGCGTTTTCCTTGGATATTAGTATTTTATTTTAATGGCGTCTCTTCCACTATTTTTCGCCTCGTAGAGAGCGTCGTCGGCTCTCCCTATTATTCCCTCGAGAGTATCGCCAATTTTTACTTTAGTTATTCCAAAACTCGCGGTAACTTGGAGTCCGTCTAGCAGTTTGGCTTCTTTAATGGCCAATCTTATTTTGTCGGCTATTTTTTCACAATTGCCTATGTTGGCCGTGGGCATTAGCGCGACGAACTCTTCTCCACCCCATCTTCCAATAATATCAACGTTTCTAAAATGCTTCTGCAGCAAGAGAGCCAAACCGACTAGAACTTTATCTCCAGCATTGTGCCCATACGCGTCGTTTATGTTTTTAAAGTGGTCAATGTCTATCATAATCAAGGACATGTCGTTGTCTCTTTTAACCATAGTCGCGTACAAAGAAACGAAAAGTTCGGTAAATTTATATCTATTGTAGAGTCCGGTCAACTGATCGATGGAGGCCATTTCCTCATACTTTTTCGTTTTTTTGTTTAACATCTCGTTTATTTGCGACAATTCGCTCGAATACTCTTTCATGATGTTCGCCCACTTGCTATACGAAAGCGAAATGAGCTCGCGCTGAAGCATTATGGACACTATTTTTTCTTCCTCGTCGACTACCACGATTCTTTTGTAATGTTTGTTTTTCATAAAGTTTATCGCCTCTTTAAGCGTTGACTTGTCTCGCAGCGTCTCAAGAGGGGAGGTCATGTAGGTGGAAATATCCGCCGTAAAGTCGGATGCGCTTTTGAGAAGTTTCATGACGTCTTTCGTGGTCACTATGCCGATTGGCTTGCCCTCTCTCTCCACAATCGCGTTGTCGAGATTGCTCTGAACCATGTCGCTTAGGACGTTCAAAGTTTTAGCTTCGGCGTTCACTTTAAATATTGGTTTGTTTATGTTTATCAAATCGCATATCTTGTAGTTGTCCATAAGCGTTTCTGGGTCTATGTTGCTTACTATATCAGTATGGGTTATCATGCCGCGAAAATCGCCTTCCCCGTCCACCACGGTTATGTATTCTATCGATTGCTCCAAAAACGAAATCGCTTCCAAGATATTTTTATCTTTGTGAATCGTCGGTATTTCAACAAGGCGTATCTGCGAAAGCTTTTGATTGAAATCACAATTCTTCAATTTTAATTTCAGCAAATCGCTAGCGCTTACGATATAGTATCTTTTCTTATCTCGAACGACGACGCTTCTATGATTTTGCTCGTACATAAGCTCTATCGCCTCGTTCAACGTCGCGTCTTCGCTCAAAATCGTTACGTCAACCGTAGCCAACTCGCTTATTAGGGGAAACTTCATCCATCGCCTTTAAGTTCTATAGTGCGAATATTATATCGAATAAACGCGAACTAAGCGCTAAATTCTTCGATAGTCTGTGGGGTGGCCGCGCTCACGTTCGTGGTTATAACGTATCTGTCTCGGCCTGTTTCCTTTGCTTCGTAAAGCATTTCGTCCGAACGAGAAATCAATATCTCCTCGTCCAGGGATTCATCCGCGACGCAGCATACGATTCCGATGGAAATCGTTAAAAACTCATTCACCAAAGAGTTTTTGTGATGAATTTGTTTTGACCTAATCGAGTCGCAAATCTCTCGCGCCAATTTCGCGCTGTTGGACTCGTCCGTTTTTGTCAACAAAACGCCAAACTCTTCTCCGCCAAGCCTAAATACGTAATCGCTTGGGCGCTTAAGCGTCTCTTTTAGCACTATGGCGACGGCCTTTAGCGCGACGTCTCCTTCGATATGCCCGTACGTGTCGTTAAACTGTTTAAAGTAATCGATATCCAACATCATAAAGGTGATATAGTTTTTCTCTCGTTTGGCCAGTTTGAGTTCTCTATCGTAAACAAGATTGAAATACCTCCTGTTATGGAGGTTCGTTAGAGAGTCCACATATGAAACGCGTTCGAGTTTTTTGTTGGCGATTTTCAATCTTTTAGTTGAAATTTCCAATCTTGTGTGATCTTGCCGAATGCTTACGAACACGTTGTATGAAATTATTAAAATAGCGATGATGATTATAAAAAGAGAGTATCCGAGTTCTCCGTTCGTCGAATCATATTGCGTAAGGAACTTTTTTCTTTCATAGTTCGCCACGCTCATTTCGTAGTTGATTAGTTTTTGAATCACCTCGTCTACGCGCATCACTTTTTTCTCGAGGTTGTTTATGGATATGGAGCTTAAATCTTTGCCATTCAATGTCGCCCCTCGCACGCGAGAAAAATATGAGTTTATGGATTTAATTTCCAACGCGGCGTATTCAACGTACTCGGTTTCGTCGTCCCTTTTAAAATGAGACTCGTAACTTTTCCATTTTCTATTGATGCTAAAAAGCGCGTTTTCTATATCGGAAACCGTTTCGCTTGGGCTAATTTCAGCCCTGCTCGCCTTAAAGACGGTTGAGGACAGCCCGCCATAGGCGTAAATCACTTCATTGAGCTCCGCCACTGGGATCAAGGAGCCAAAGTACAGAGCGTCCATATTTTTTTTCATCGCGTTTATATGGGTAAAACCCATAACCCCGACGGAGACGAGGCCCAAGGTAATCAATATAAAAAGAAAGAAAAGTTTGCTTCTGAGCTTTAGCGCTTCAATAAATTTCATATCGCTCCAATAGTATATGAGAATAACTAAGCATATCCTATACCATTTCAGGATAAAATTGCGTTTAGAAATAAAAAATAAAAAAGTTGGCAAAATATGGAAGCGAAAGCTATAACTACGGACAAATACCTAGACCCCATCGAGATAAAAAAGCATTTAGAGAAAGTGGAGTACATCATCATGGCCGCGCCAGCTCCAAGCGTGTTCAAAGAGACTCCCATCCACTTCACAATTTTCCTAAACACGGACGAAAATTTGCCTCAGGACGCGCAAAACGCGGTGCTCGCGAAATTTCTTAGAGAGAACTCCATCGGAGAGCCCGACAAATTAATGAGCAGGCTGATGCCTGTCGGTTTTGGAGAGAGCCCTTCGCAAGACACGCAAATGCCAATGTTGCTCGTCGATCCAAAAGATCAAAAAAGCGTTCCCCACGCGGTGATGTTCGTTATGGATTTTCTAGCGGATTCGGACAACTTTATCGAGGCCAAAGAGCATAGTCTCACAGGCTGGACGTACTCAAACAATTAGTCCCAAAAGGACTCTATCTCCGCTATGGTTTTGGCGATATCCTTGGATAGATTTTCGAACCCATCGCGAGTCACCAAAATATCGTCTTCTATTCTTATCCCGATTCCGCGATATTTTTTAGGCGCCGTTTTATCTTTTTCGTCTATATACAGTCCAGGTTCTATCGTCATAACCATTCCCGCTTTGAGTGGAATCTCTTCGCCTTTTTCGTCTTTGTATGGGCATTGGTCGTGAACGTCAAGTCCCATCCAGTGGCCTATGCCGTGTGGATAGTATTTTTTGTGGGCTTTGTTTTTAAGAAGTTTCTTATAGTCGCCTTTTAAAACGCCGAGTCGAATCATCCCTTGGCACAACAACTCTTCGGATTTTTTTTGCAAGTCGCCGCGTTTGGCGTTTGGTTTTATCATACCGATTATTTCGAGTTCGACTTCCAGAACCATCTCGTACAACTCTTTTTGAGCCTCCGAGAACTTCCCAGAAACTGGGATGGTTCTTGTGATATCGCTCGCGTAATACTCGTATTCGCAACCGGCGTCGATGAGAATCAACTCTCCGGCGATTAGCTCTTTGTCGTTGCTTACGTAATGCAAAGTGTTCGCCGCGTTTCCGCAAGCGACTATGGAGGTATAGGCGTCGCCGTAAGCTCCATTTTTTTTAAAAACGCACTCTATCTCGGCTTGAAGTTCGTACTCGTATTTTAACTCGGAGCTCATTCGCATCGCGCGGTGGTGCGCTTCGCGCGTGATAACCAACGCCTTTTTAATGAGAGATATTTCAGACGCCGACTTTAGCAATCTCATCTTTTCCAAGGGGCTCGCTACGTTCTGATAAGTTTTTACGTTTTTAAAATTCTTTTTAAGAAGTTCGACTTTCGAGGCTTCCAAGCTAAAATCGTAGTGCAGCTCCTTCGCGACCGCCCCCAACTCTTTAAGCTTCGCGTTTAACTCTTCGTACTCGTAAACTTCATCGACCAAAAAACTTTTTTTGGCCTCTTTTTTTCCCAATCTTTTCCCATTCCAAAGCTCTTGGGTTTTATCTTTTTTATGGACGAACAGTATGGTTTTAACGTCTTTCTTGTGTTTTACGAAAAGCAAACAAGAGTTGTCCTCGAGAAATCCGCTCAAATAGTAAAAAGAGCTGTTTTGCCTAAAAGGGTACTTAGTGTCGTTTGAACGCGTTTTATACTCCGCGCTAAAAACCGCGGCGACTGAATTTTTAGACAATTTCGACGCCAGTCTATCTCTTCGTTTTTTGTACTCAACTTCTCTCGTCATTCGCATATGCCGCTCAACCAATCTCTTTGTCGCGTCAGGACGACCGACAACGCTTTGTTTAAAGCCGCCACGCCTCCCTCTGCGTCTAAGGTCTCGGCTTTTTCGCTTTGCTCAAAAGTTTTCGTACGCAACGCCGTGTTCGTTTTCGCGTCGATAAGAGTGTTGCTGATCGTCACTTTGACGGTGGAGCTTTTCTGATCTTGGGAAAAGAACTGCGTAAACTCCTCTATATTCGTCTCCAAAACAAGATCGCTTCTACTTTTGGAATTCGAGATTAGCGCGCTCTTGAAGAGTCCTGCACTTTGAAGCGTTTTCAAAATGTGGGAGGTTATTTCTCTATTTGGGGACTCGGCCCATTGGGACTCGGTGAACGAGCCGATTTTATAATCGCCGAAACCGTAGTTCATATTTTGCGACATCAAAGCGCTCGAGCTAAAAGCTTTCGCCACCTTGAGCGTTTTTCCATTGCACGTTTGCGCGCGAACTTCGCTGTCTAAAATGGTGGGGTTTATTCTAAACTCGGATACGTACGGACTTGCGACCGTGCACCCCGCCAACAAAAACGCCATTATCGCGGTAAGTATTATTTTCAACACTATTCTTCTCCTGGAGCTTTTTTAATATCTTCTTTTTTATAAAGTATGTCCGATGGGCTGCGCTTATACCGCTCTAACGCGAAATTCAAGTTGATCATCAACTCTTGCATTCCCGAAAAAGTTTCGTTGAGGGTGGGAACGACGTCAGAGCTTATCTTCTTAAGGTTGAATTCGCCGCTCGAAATCGCTCTTCTCACCTCGTCCATCGTCTCGCCCATACCAAGATAAGTATTTTTGATGGACGACATCGACTCCGAAATATCATTTTCCCAATGCGCGCTTTTTTCTATAAACGCGTCAATATTCGGAGTAAGCGCGTCAAGTTTTTGACTAAACGAGTCCAGATTCGCGGAAGTTCTTTGCAGATGCTCAATCGTTTCCTCGTCCAAAAGCTTGTTCATTTTAGCGCTCAAACTCGCCGTATTTTTTAAAATCAGACTCAGTTCTATTTGATTCTCTTCGTTTAAAAGCTTTGAAACTCCCGTTAGCGAGCGAGACAATTCTACGGAAAGGCCGTCCAAGGACTGCTCGATATTTTCAAAAAACGAGGGAACGGTCGCTATGGTGGGATAAGCTTCCCCTTTTTTCGCCACAAGATTGGGGGCGTCGTTGGCGCCGAGAGATAGATTTATGTAGCTAAGTCCCGTGATTCCCTGCGCGGTCAAACGCGCGACTGTGCTCACTTTGATCGGAGTCGTTTTCAAAATAGCGATGAGCACCCTCACCTGTTCGGAGTTGGTTGGGCTTATGCCGATATGCGTGACTTTGCCTACGTTTATGCCTCTGTATTTCACGGGAGCGTCCAGATTTAAGCCCAAAACCGACTCGTCAAAATAGATATTGTAAAACGCCGTTTCGCTGTCGCTGGAAGGTTTTAGCATCCAGTACGAAAGACCTAAAGTCAAAACCAATCCCGCTAAAACGAAAAAACCCACAACCGTGTAATTCACTCTATTATTCATATTCGCTCTTTAAAAAAAGTTTTTACAAATTCGCTTTGGCTAGACGAAACGCCATTTAAATCGCCCTCGTAGGCTATTTTTTTATTGTCTATTATAGCGACTTTATCCAAGGTATCGTAAATTGACTGCAAATCGTGCGAAACCATCACTATCGTAAGGCTCAACATGTCGCGCAATTTGAGGATCAAAGAGTCGAATTCTCGCGCGGATATCGGATCGAGTCCGCTTGTCGGTTCGTCTAAAAACAACAATTTTGGATCCATGCAAAGCGCTCGAGCCAGACCGGCTTTTTTTTTCATTCCCCCACTTATTTGGGATGGAAAGAGAGAGGCGTCGCTAGGCTTCAGACCAACGAGATTTATTTTAAAAGCCACGATTTCGCTTATCATGCTCTCGCTCAGTTGGGTATATTCTCGCAGAGCGAGCGCGATATTGTCTTCTACGCTCAAAGACGAGAAAAGCGCTCCCGCTTGAAACAACACTCCCCACTGCCGTCTTAGTTCTTGCGCGTCCTTGGATCTAATGTTCTTCAAGCCTTTTCCCAAAACGTCAATCGCGCCGTCGCTAAACTCTTGAAGCATGACCATCTCCCGTAAAAGGGTGGTTTTTCCACATCCGCTTGGACCGAGAAGTCCGTAGATTTCACCTTCGCCAACGCTAAGATTCAAACCATCGTGAACCACTCTTTCGTCAAAAATCGTTTTTAGCTCTTTAACCCTAATAATCTGATTCATCATATGCCTAAATTCGTAAAAGCTATCGAAAAGACGGCGTCGCACACGATTACCGCGAATATCGATTCCACAACGCTCTTGGTTGTGTTGAAGCCTATGCTTTGAGTGTCGTCTTTTACCCTCAAACCTCTGTATATTCCTATGGAGGCTATCAAAAAGGCGAAGAAAGGACCTTTGATTAGGCCAATGAAAAAATGTTTGGCGGCAACCACTTCGTTAAATCTGTCCAAAAAAAGTTCTGGGGTTATTTTTAAGTCGAGGCTCGCGACGATCATACCGCCAAACACCCCCATAACGTCCGATACGAATATCAAAATCGGCATAGCGACCATCAGGGCGATAATTCTAGGCAAAACCAAAAATTCGTAAGGATCGAACCCCATAGCGCGCATCGCGTCTAGTTCTTGCGTTATCTTCATCGCTCCGATTTGGGCGGTAAACGCCGAGCCGCTTCGTCCGGCAATCACTATGGCCGTAATCAGCGGCGCCAGCTCTCTAAGCATCGATATCCCGAGCATATCGACTATAAAAATATTCGCGCCATATATTTTCAACTGAAACGCGGACTGGTACGCGATGACGACCCCAATCAAAAAACTAGTGAGGGCGATGATGCCCAAAGCCTTAATCGCGCTCTCGTTGATCTCGAAGGCTATTTCGCGAAATCTTATATTTTTAGGGTTTTTAAAATCGCGCGCTTGCGTCGCGAAGAGTATTCCAAAAAACTCCATAAAAGACAAAAAAGCCAGAAAATAATCATGAAAAGTAATTCCAATTTGTTCTACGAAAGCGGTTTTTTTGATTTTTTTGATTTCGGAGGAAGAGTTTTTATATTTTGCGGCCAACGCCAAGGTATCGTTAATTTTTACGCTGTCGCACTTTATGGAAGCGTTGATCTTTTTTGATGAAAAAGAGTCTTGCAGTTTATATATGAAAATCGCCGCGGCGGTGTCTATAAAAATCACATCGCTCAAATCAACTACGACGCTCTTCGCCGATATGATTGCTTCGTCTATAATTTTTTGACAGCCGGCTATATCGTAAAGCGTCAGCTCTCCGGAAAAACTCAAAAAGAGTTCGTCCTCGAGATTTGATATGACAAGTTTTGATTTATCCATCGGGTTCCGGCTAGAAATCTCTCTCTAAGAGTTTGTTCACTTTAAGAATCGTGATGATTTTGTCTTCTTGCTTTCCAACTCCGTCAATCATAGTTTCGTCGCCGCTAATTGTGTCTGGCGCCGGCCCAATATTTTCTTTTTTAATTCTTATCGCCATCGTCAATCTGTCTATGACGAATCCGGCCACGTCGTCGCCATGTCGCATAACGATAAAACGGGTCTCTTCGGAATGTTTTTTAGTGGGAATCCCGAATTTCGCTCGCAAATCTATCAGCGGTATCACCGCCCCTCGAAGATTGAACACGCCCATTACGTACTTTGGCACCTGAGGGACTCTCGTCCAAGAAAAAGGTTTGATAATTTCTTGAATGGAAAGAATGGGAACCGCGTACTCCTCGTCCCCTATCACGAAGCCAACTAGCTGAACGATGTCGTCCAACTGGTCTATGCCGATGTTTTGTTGCGCGTTTTGTTTGTTAATAATCTGTTTTAGTTTGTCGCTCATTATAAAAACTCCGATTTAAAGTTGACGTTTCTCTGAACTACGCTAGCGAGATAATCCGCGGAATACGGCTTGGTGATGTATTCAACCATTCCTGATTCAACGCCGCGCATTCTATCAGACTTGCCCGTTCTTGAAGTTACCGCGATAAGTGGCAAGTTTTTATACTTGTTGTACTTTTTAATCTCGCTCGCGAGCGAATAGCCGTCCATTCTTGGCATCTCTATGTCCACGAGCATCGCGTCGAAATTATGATCGCCCGACTTTAGCATGCTTAAAGCTTCTTGTCCGTCGCTAGCTTCGACGAGAGTCACGCCAAGCGGCTCTAGCGCTTTGCGCATAATCATTCTATCCGTTTTTGAATCATCCACGATCATAACCGTGTAATCGCTTGCTTTCGTTTTTTCGGACGATTTCGAAGAGGAGCTGGACTCGACCAAAACTCTCGTTTTCACGGTTCTCGCCATCTCCATAAGAGCGACTACGTCTACGATCAGAGTAACTCCTCCGTCCCCGCGAATAGTCGCGCCCGCGACGCCGTCAATACCTTTGAGATAGTCTCCCATAGATTTAATAACGATCTCTTCTTGCCCGACGAGAGTGTCTACGATAAGCCCCAACTTGCTTGTGCCCAAGCCAAGCACGACGACGTAAGCGTGTTCGTTGGCGTCTAAAATTCTCTCGACTTCAAAAATATCGCCTATGTGCACCAAAGATAGAACGTCGTTGCGAAGTCTCATAACCGATCGGCCTTCGACGGTGTAGATTTCCTCTTTCGAGATTCTAACCGTCTCCAAAACGGACGCCAAAGGAATCGCGTAATACTCTTCTTGCACGCCAACCAAAAGAGCTTGAATAATCGCCAATGTTAAAGGTATTTTCAACTTGATTGAAGTTCCTTTGCCCAACTCGCTCTCTATGTCGATGATTCCGTTTAGCTTTTCAATGTTCGTTTTCACCACGTCCATGCCGACGCCGCGACCCGAAACGCTAGTGACCGAGGCGGCTGTCGAAAAACCTGGCCTAAAGATAAGCGCGTACGCTTCTTTATCGCTCATATTGTCAGCTTCTTTTTCGGTGATTACGCCTTTTTCAAGCGAGTGTCTCTTGAGCATCTCAACGTCCAAGCCTTTCCCATCGTCATCGATTTGTATAACGATTTGGTTGCCTTCGTTGTAGGCTTTTAAATTTATAACGCCTTTTTCCTCTTTGCCGTTCGCTTTTCTAATTGCCGGGGTTTCAATCCCGTGATCGCAGGAGTTGCGAATAATGTGAACGAGCGGATCGCCGATCTCCTCAACTATCGATTTGTCGAGTTCGGTGTCTTCGCCGGAGATTTCCAAATCTATGTCTTTCTTTAGTTCGCGACTTAAATCGCGAATCATTCTAGGGAATTTGTTGAACACTTTTCCAACTGGAAGCATTCTCGTTTTCATAACGGCGATTTGAAGGTCCGTCGTCACCAAAGAGACGATTGACACCACTTGGTTAAGTTCTTCCAAGAACTCTTCGCCCTCGTAGCGCTCTTCAACGTCCACGTTAATCTTAATAAGTCTATTTTTGGCGAGAACGAGCTCTCCAATTAGGTTCATCAAATGGTCAAGCCTTTTAACGTCGACTCGAATCGTCTGCTCAACGGTCGCGGCCGCTCTTTTAGCGGGAGCGGCCGCCGTCGCGGCATCCTCGGAAGGTTCTCTTCTTGGAGGCGGCGGAGGCGGAGTCGCGACGACTGGCGCCGAAACGGCTTTTTGAGCCGGCTCTTCCACCGGCTCTTCTCGCGGCGCTTGATCTGGCTCGGGAGGAGCTTCGGGAACGCTCTCTCCCGCCGCTATTTTCGCCGCGCGCTTTGCTTTGTCTTCTTCTTTGCGCGCGCTAAGAAGTCTTTCGATTTCCATTTCGATCTCATCCGCGTCCATGCTGTCGTAGTCTATCTCTTCCTCGGGAGCGGCTTCCTCTTTAGGGGAAACGGCTGCTGGAGCCACTGGAGCCTCGACTGCCGCCGGGCTGGCGACGTTGCCGTCGCCGCCACTCACTTTGTCTAGTCTAGCGACGCAAGCTATTACGTCGACGCCAGCGTCGGCGCTAGTGTCGCGAATGGTGTAAAGCAACTCTTTCATCAAGTCGATTGACTCCAAAACTACGTCCATAATGTCTGGAGTCAAACTCAAGTCGCCATGTCTCGCCTTGTTCAAAACGTCTTCCATGTGATGGGTCAAGTGGGTTAAAACGTCAAAATTTAAAAATGAAGACGCGCCTTTAACCGTATGCGCGACCCTAAAAATCCCATTTAGCAGTTCTAAATCATCGGGTCTCGTTTCCAACTCAACGAGATTTTGATCCAACTGCTCCAACAATTCGAAAGATTCGACTAAAAAGTCTTGTAATATTTCCTGAAATTCATCCATATTCGTACTCCTACTTTATATGCGCGCGAACCACTCGCGCGACTTCGCCGTAAAACGAGTTTGCGTCAAACTTAACCAAATAAGCTTCGCCGCCAGCCTCAACGCCTCTACCTTCGCTAAAATGATCGCTGATAGACGAGTTGAAAACAATCGGTATGTCGCTAAATCGCGAGTCCTCTTTGGCGTTTGCCGCAAAATGAAAACCATCCATTTTCGGCATTTCCACATCTGAAATTATGATTTTTAAATGATCCGATAGATTTTCTCCATAGGTGCCGTACAAGTCGTCTAGCTTGGAAAGTCCGTCCACTCCGTCGGAGGCTTCGACAACTTTAAAGCCCATTTTCGCGAGAGCCTCTTTAACTATCTTTCTCGCAGTCGCGCTATCGTCTAAAACAAGCGCCAATCCGGAAAACTTCTCTAAGCCTTCTGGTATATTCTCAATGTCTGGCGAATAAAGACCGAGGTCCTGAACCACGCTTTCGAGGTCGAGGATAAGAAGAACGTTGTCGCCTTCTATTTTCGTAACTCCCGTTATCTTATTGGATTCAAGAGAGCCTGACCCGCTTAGAAAAGAGGCTGGCTCTATGTCGCTCCAGTTTATTCTTCTGATTCGTTTGGCTTCGTGGACCACGAATCCTATGAGGACGTTGTTGAACTCCGTGATTATGACCCGGGAGTTTTTTTCAATGCCCTCTGGCGCTTCTATCCCCATCCACTTCGCCAAATTCACAACGGGAATGACGACTTCTCTCAAGTCGAAAATGCCCTCTATATAGTCTGGAGTGCCTGGCAATTCGGTCAAGGACGGTATGCGAATTATTTCGCGCACCTTTGAGACATTGATACCATATATGCCCTCGTACACTCCATCTTCGTCTTGTTTGAGTATGCGAAAGTCAACAAGTTCCATCTCATTGGAACCAACCTTTAACGATTTATCATCCATTTCTATATCCCTTTGGAGAAAATATTTTCCTCTAACAGTTCTTTGTTCTGCGAAGATTTTACAATAAAATATCTTTGATTGCAAGCAAAAGCGCCTAAGTTTACATACTTGAAATTTTCAAACTCCAGCGTCGCGTTTTGGTGAAAATGTCCTTCGATAAAGTAGTCGCATTCGTACTTGTTCCCAAGACGATTCTCTATGAAAGTTTTAAAGCCAGAGAACTTCGCGCAATCGTCTTTCTTCCCCAAATACTCGTCTAGCTTTTTCAGTATGTAGTTGTTTGAAATCGCGTCGATCCATCTTAACGCGAACAAGACGAAAGGATTTCTAATGAGCGAAGTATAGATTTTATATCCTCTCGCTCCGTCGAAATCTCCATGCGCCAGATATACGCTTTTGTTTTGATATTCGCACAGCACGGGTTGATTCGCGATAGGAATCACCCGCGCGAATGGAAAAAGTTTTCGTAAATTAAAATCATGATTGCCTTCGAGATATACCGTCTCTATATTTTTCGATATATCGTTTAGCAGAGCTATCGCTTCTTTATTTTCTTCGCAGGCGTAAGGTATGCCGCCAAAAAGAGCGTCAAATATATCGCCCATTAAAATAAGTTGCGGTGGTTGAAGTTTTTTGGAATGGATGTCTTTTATGAGCCCGAGCAGTTCTGGACGCAAACGCGAGTAGTGCGCGTCCGAGATTACGAACGCGCCCTCTTTTAGTCGCAAATTATGGGACATAGGCTATGTTCGGAATTCCCGCGTTTTCATCTAGACCCATCATAAGGTTCGCGTTCGCCACCGCTTGGCTCGAAGCGCCTCTCATGAGATTGTCTATCGAGCTAGAGATGAAGAGCGTGTTTCCCTTGCGCTTGGCGTAAACGTCGCAAAAGTTCGTTCCAGCCACGTTTTTCATATCCACCGGGATGTCGCTCACTCTTACGTTTTTTTCATTTTTGTAAAACTCTTTCAAAACTTTCATTTCATCAAAATCGCCATGAACTTGAATGTAAATAGACGACAGCATCCCGCGGGTCACTGGAACCAAGTGAGGAACGAAATGCACTTCGTCAAACGGCACGCCCAACTTTTGAGCGATTTCGGGAGCGTGTCTGTGCGTCAGCGGGTTGTAGGCGAAAAGATTGTCGTTTACGTTTACGAAATGGGTGGATTCGCTCAGTTTTTTTCCAGCTCCGCTCACTCCCGTTTTGGCGTCTATGATGATGGGCGTGTTCGCTTGGCGTTTGTCCATAAAAGGAAGAAGTCCCAAAATGGCGGAAGTCGGAAAGCAGCCTGGATTCGCTACGAGTTTTGCGGATTTCAACTCTTCTCGAAACATCTCTGGAAGTCCGTATACGGCGTTCGCCAAATTTTCAACGTCCTCATGCGGAACGTAAAACTCCTCGTAAACTTCTCGAGTGAGCCTATAGTCGGCCGACAAGTCCACCACTTTGACGCCAAGAGCGATCAAAGGTTTTACGTAAGCCATGGCCGTTTTGTGCGGAACCGCCAAAAACACAAGCTCGCAACTCGCCGCCAACTCTTCGACGTCCGCTTTTTTAACCTCGTCCTCGCAAACGCCGTTGAGAGAGGGATGAAGTTTGTTGATGGTTGTCAAGCCCTCTGAGTTGGCTATGTACGAGAGGTTGAAATGTGGATGATTGAGAAGCGTCTTTACGAGTTCCAAACCCGTGTAACCAGTCGCTCCGACTACGCCTACGTTTATTTTTTTCATCTTAGTGGCACTCGAACACGATTTCTTGATATTTCACTTCCTCTATCTCAAACTCTCTTATCCCCTTTGGAAGACGACACTTCACTTCGTCGCCCTCTTCGTGTCCCAAAAGTTGTTTCGCCAAAGGCGATGCGAAAGAGATGAGCCCCATATCCGGATTTGATTCGCAACCACCGACTATGGTGTAAGTCACCTGTTCGTCCGTATTCATATCCGTCATAACGACGGTCGAGCCAAAACTTACTTTCGCGTGAGCCAACTCGCTAGGATTCACAATTTGCGAATTTCCCAAGATTTCGGCAAGCTCTCCCAAACGGTGGTCGATGTGTCTTTGCATCTCTTTTGCGGCGTGATACTCGGCGTTTTCTTTTAAATCGCCATGTTCAAGCGCTTCTTCAATGTCTTTTACGACTTGCGGGCGTTTTACGTGTTTCAAATCTTTCACTTCGGCTTGCAGTTTTTCGTAGCCAAACAGCGTCATCGGTTCTATTCTTTGCATTCTCTTTCTCTCAATCTATTTTTTTATTGCTCTTATTATATCAGAAGTCGGCTAAGTCTTAATCTTATTGGCGCACACAACCGCGGAGCTAAAAGCCCATTGAAAATTATATCCGCCGAGTTCGCCGGTCACGTCGACGACTTCGCCTATGAAGTAGAGTCCTTTGATTTTTTTGGACTCCAGCGTTTGAGCGTTGAGCTCCTCGCTTAGCACTCCTCCGCGGCTCACTTCGGCTTTTGTGAAACCAAAATTTCCCGCGGGCGCGAAGCTGTAATCGCGCAAGGTTTTGAGTTTGTCCAAGTCTTGCGCGGTTAATTTTCTGCACTCTTTATCTTCCATCTCTATCGCGTTTAACAAAGCTTTGGACAACCTTTTCGCCAAAGGGATCACTGAACTCACGAGCTTTTTACCCCCGTCCGCGAACTCCGTCATATTCGTATCAGGCAAAAAATCCACGCTTATCAAGCCTTTTTTCCAATAAAGCGAAGCGGACAAAATGGCGGGCCCGCTTACGCCTTTGTGCGCGAAAAGCATCTCCTCTTTTATCAATCTATCTTCAACCCTTACGTTGACGTAGCAACTAAGACCGCTCAGTTCTTTCATCCAAAACTGCTCTTTTTGAAGGGTCAAGCCCACGAGCGCGGGAGTGAACTCTTTGACTTTGAGGCCAAAACTTTTGGCGATTTCCAGCCCCACTTCGCTAGCGCCCAAAGTTGTATAGCTTTTCCCGCCGGTGGCTACGACGACGTTTCTCGCGTTTAGGACGCCTTTGCTCGTTTTGACTTCAAAAACGTCCTCGCGTTTAACGACCTCCAGTATCTCGCCGTTTAACGTAAGCTCCGCGTTTTTGGCTCCGCGTTTGAGTGCGTTTATGATTTCGTCGGAGCTGTTTTGACAAAAATAATATCTGTTTTTTCTAAGCTCCAAAGGAACCCCGTTTCTATCCAAAAACTTCAGCAAATCGTCTTTGGAAAATTTTTTGAGGGCGTAGTCGATTAGCTCCTTGTCGCCGTCGAAATTTTCCAAAGAAACGTTGGCGTTCGTCACGTTGCATTTGCCGCCGCCGGATATTTTGAGCTTTTTTGCGACCTTCTCGTTCACGTCGAGCAAAGCGACCGTTTTTTTACTAGGCAGATTCGCCGCGCACATCAGCCCGCTCGCTCCCGCTCCTAAAATAATTACGTCATATATTTTCATAAGCGAATTATACGATATAATTGCGCAAACAATTTATAAAGAAGAATAATGAGCAACAAACTACACATCGTATCTTTGGGATGCACTAAAAACCTCGTCGACACGGAAGTGATGATGGGCAGATTGAAAGATTACGAGCTGACCGACGATAGCGAAAACGCGGACGTCATCATCGTAAACACGTGCGGATTCATCGACGCGGCGAAGCAAGAATCAATCAACACCGTTCTCTCCCTTCACGAACAAAGAAAAGAGGACTCGCTGCTCGTTATGGCGGGTTGTCTAAGCGAGCGCTATCAAGAAGACTTGGTCGTTCAAATACCCGAAGTGGACATTTTCACCGGCGTTGGCGATTATGACAAAATCGACGAACTTTTGATCGAGAAAAAAAATAGATTTTCAAAAAAAGTCTTTCTCATAGACGGCGCCGAGCGCGTCGTTACGGGTTCAAGCTACCATGCCTACGTAAAACTCTCCGAAGGCTGCAATCAGACTTGCAGTTTTTGCGCCATTCCCTCGTTTAAGGGCAAACTAAATTCTCGAAACTTGGACTCCATCGCGCGCGAGGTCAAATGTTTGGTCGACAAAGGCTATTACGATTTTTCTTTCGTTTCTCAAGACTCGAGTTCGTATCTTCGCGATCAAAACGTTAAAGACGGGCTCTCTCTGCTCATCCAGAGAATCGAACTTATCGATGGCGTTAAATCCGCTAGGATTCTTTATCTTTACCCATCGACGACAACGATGACGCTTTTGAAAAACATAGCCAAAAGCGAAGTTTTTCACAACTACTTCGATATGCCTATCCAACACATTAACGACGACATGCTGCGTTTGATGAAACGCGGCTTTGGCAAAGAAAAAACGCTTGAACTTTTAAACTTTATGCGAAGCCTGCCAAACTCTTTCGTTCGCACGAGTTTCATAGTGGGCCATCCAAACGAAACGCGGGAGATGTTTGACGAGATGTGCGAATTCGCGGCCTCTTTTGGTTTTGACAGAATGAACGTTTTCTCCTACTCCGACGAAGAAACGACTTCGGCGTACGACATGAGTGACAAAATATCCGCCGAAGTTATCGAGCAAAGAGCGCAAATTTTGGGCGACATCGTCTCCGAAGCCACCACGAAATCGCTTGAGGCGGAAGTGGGGCAAGAAATCGAACTCGTGATTGACGGCGAGAGCGACGAGCACGAGTACCTTTTGAGCGCGCGAAAACTCATCTGGGCGCCGGACATCGATGGCGAGATTTACGTAAACGACAGAACCAAAGACGACGATTTGGAGTTCACCAAGATATACAAAGCCAAAGTGACCGAGCTTGTGGGCAACACTTTGACCGCAACCGTGGACAATGCTTAAAAACGCGACTCTTCAAAAACTAGAATCCTCCAAAAACCTTCTCGCCTTTTCAGGCGGCGGAGACTCAACCGCCCTGCTCTTTTTACTGCTCGATAACAACGTCAAATTTGATATCGCCATTGTTGACTATCAAGTCCGCGATCAGAGCAAGAAAGAAGTGGCTTACGCGAAAGAGTTGGCGAACAAGCACGATTTTAAATGTCACGTTCTGCTCGCGAGCGTACCTGAGTCAAACTTTGAGGCGAACGCGAGAATGGTTCGTTACGACTTCTTCAACGAGCTGATCAAAGAGTACGAATACGACAATCTACTAACCGCGCATCATTTGGGAGACAGATTCGAGTGGACGCTTATGCAGTTTTGCAAGGGCGCCGGATGCGTCGAGCTCTCGGGCATGAAAGAGTTCGAGAAACGCGACCGCTACAACCTACTCAGGCCGCTTTTGGGTCATGAAAAAAGCGAACTCCTTTCATACCTAAACGCGAATAACCTAAAATACTTTGAAGACGAAAGCAACTTGGACGAGAAGTATCAACGCAACTACTTTCGAGCCAATCACTCCAAACCGCTTTTGGAAAAATACGCGAGCGGGATAAAAAAAAGCTTTCAATACATGGACGAGGACGTGAACGACTTAGTGGAAGATTCGCATATTGAAGAACTCGAAGAGTTCGCGTACTTCAAAGCCTCCAAAAGCAAACGCGGCGACGTCGTCTCCATAGACAGGCATTTAAAAGCCAAAGGTTGTCTTATGGGAGCGAATGAAAAAAAACTATTGAGAGAAGTGAAAACGATTGTCGTTTCAAGAAAATTCGTCGTAAATCAAGAACACGGCTTTGTCTTTATCGCGCCATACGTTCTCGCCAAAGAGATGCCAAAAGAGTTCAAAGAAAAAATGCGCCTCTTAAAAATAGAGCCTAAGCTCAGAGGGTATCTGCACAAACGCGAAAATGCGAAAGAATTAATTATTGGGCTTCTTTCTTAGTCGCGTTCGAGTCTTTGACGCTTGATAAAATTTGCATAGTGAAGGACGACTTTATCAACTCGGCGTCGCGAACGAAGTTGATGGGGAAGTTGACGCTTATAATCCAATCGCCCTTGTTAATCGCGTCCAAAAAGTTGTAAAAACTTTTTGGAGAACTAATTTGCGACGTTGTGTTCACTTCGTACGTCGCGAACCCGTCATTGTCGTCCATCTTTTTAATTTCAGATATTTCAAGAGACGAAAAATAAGTCTTATACTGTTTTTTGAATCTATCCGGATTGAATTTGGCCTCAAACGCGACGATAACGCGGCGATGTTTTTGCTGGAGTTCCTTTAAAGTTATTTCGGTCTCTTCGTAAAAATCTTGATACTTGTTCAACTCTTTGGACTCTAGTTTGAGTTCGCCTCGTTTTTCTCTATAATCCTTACCCTGCGGTATCAAAACCAAAAAGGAGAACGCTATCACAAACACCAACAAAACGATTGAAACGCCCAAAAGATATATATGTTGGCGAGACATGCTAATTTTCACTGATAGGCTCCTCTTCTTGGGTGGACGATTCTTCGTCTATGTAGTTTGTGGAAACGAAACTCAACCAGCCGTTCTCGGTAGGATAAAAACTACTGTACGTTCTATGAAAGATTGAGCGAAGCGGCGCTTGGAGCATAAAGTTGTATACATCTTTGTTTGGGGTGACGCCCTGAAGAATAAGAGAATTTTTGTCTAATTTCGCTTGAGACAAAGTTATTCTAGAAGGAACCAAATCAAATAAATTCGTTATCGAATCCTTTAGAACTAGATTTCTCGTTTGAACGCCCTGCGCGAGCGCGTTCTCTTTTTCAATAAAAACGATTTGTTCTTTCATCTGAGTCAACTTTATTTTCACAGAGGCGCTGTCGCGCTTTATTTCACTTAAATCGCGCTCAAAAGCGTAATCTTTAAACAACAAAAAAGCGTAGGTGAAAAGAATCATTAAAAGAGTCATCCCAAAAAAGGTTAAAACCAGTTTGACCTCTGGCGTTATCGCGTTCTTCGCTCTTGGTTTTATATAGCTGTATTTCACGACAGAACCTCTAGTCGCGCAAGTTCGGAAACTTCCGCCCCAAGCGATATCCGTCTCACGTACGCGTTCATATACATTTCTTCTTCGAAGTAGCGTTTAAGCTCTCCCGTAACGCCAACCGCGTCCGCTATATAAATGTTTTCTAAAAATTCACTCTCGTATTTATCGTCTTTGTAAAAAGCGCTTATTGAGCTTTGAACAAGCGAAAATCTTTGGTAGTCCTCGCTAAACGACTCATCGTCCTCTTGTTCGAGTTCCTCGTCGGTCTCTTGGTAAAACTCTTCTTCAACGTCTTGAGATTCTGAAAATTCGTCTATGTCTTCCAATGAATCAAGATCTTCGATATCTCCAAAGTCGTCCAAGGAATCCATATCGTCGCTAACGTTGACGCTATCCAAGTCGATGGCGTCGTCTATGTCCAAGTCCAGGTCCAAGTCCATCGTAGCGTCCGACGCGTCGAATTCTTCCATTATATGATCGCTTTTCATGGCCATGCGTCGCGCGTAAAGCAACTCCGACTTGCTAAAAACCGCGAAAGAAATAAAATCTTCTTCCACTAAAACGAACGCCGCCACTCGTCCGTCTATTTTGTCTTTGAAAAAATGGGCTAAAACGCTAAAAGGGGAAAAGATAAAATCCACCCCAATTTCTTGGTAATGTCTTTGCGTCTCATACAAATCCGTTTTTGAAGTATAGTTGGTCCATTTTGAGTCTTGGCATTTATACTCGCTGTCGCTCATATCGCGATACTCGGAGATTTTATTTTTCGAGCATGTGGGGATAGCTCCCTGAGAGGGAGAATAATCTAAAACAGAGACGTAGCAAAACGGCGTTTCGTCAGCGTACTTCTCTATAAAAGTTGCCATTTTTTCATTCACTCGCAGCGTGTCGAAACTCTCTTCGCGCAGGCTCGTCACGCCTTTTCCAGAATACGATTCTATATACACTAGCGTTTCGGTTCCGCCCACGACAATATTGACGAACACCTTAATGTATAAAGATTCAAAAAAAATCACTCTTCGCCAACTCTACAAAGAGGATGCGCTTTGTTATAGTTTTGCTGTTTCAATGCGCTTCCTAGTTTTGTATATATCTGCGTCGTAGCCATAGACGAATGCCCAAGCAACTCGCTAACGTCGACTATCGGCGCCCCGCCATTTAGAAGCGCCGTCGCGTACGAGTGGCGCAGTTGATGCGGCGAGACTTTCATCCCCACTCGTTTAAAGACTTTAGTTACGATATATCTTAGACTATTTTCGCTTAATTTTTCGCCT
>ERZ889078.701-NODE-701-length-29375-cov-10.092497_pt1 | contig 29375 bp, 17 predicted proteins | sample MGYA00521266_ERZ889078 | MGnify/ENA primary metagenome ERZ889078 (study PRJEB32303, sample SAMEA104408618) | aquatic metagenome | biome: Brackish water; feature: Pelagic; material: water | place: Baltic Sea | collected 2014-06-16T06:34:00 | depth 76,534 m ...
CTTCGCGGCGAAGCTCACCGGCCGCCTCTATCAGCTCGTGCGGCCGGGCGGCTGGGTCGCCATCGGCAACATGGACTACGCCAACCCCAACCGCTGGGTCATGGAGCACCTGCTCGACTGGTGGCTGATCTTCCGCAGCCAGGACGAGATGCGCGCCTTCGCGCAGGCCGGCGCGCCGAACGCCGAGATCTCCATGCGGTTTGAGTCCACGGGCATCAACCCGTTCGTCGTTCTCACCCGGCCAGAGGGCTGACATCTTGGTCGCAGCCGCACCGGACACCGCTGAGCGTGCACCCGTCACAAGCGACGTCGCCCCGCCGACCACCGGTCTCGCCGGAGGCTGGCAGCGTCGCCTAGTCGAGCGCAATCGGCGCGGCGCCCGCATCGCGCTGTGGATCGTGCTGCTTGGCTTTCCAGCGTTCGGCGTCGTCGATTATGTCACCGCGCCGCCAGAGTTTCTGAACCTGCTGTGGGGCAGCCGCATTGCGGTGGTCTGCATCACGGTGTGGCTGTTTGGCCGGCTCGACACGCCGTTTTTTGTCCGCCATGTGCACGCCATCACGGCCGGCTACATGTTTACGGTCGCCGCAGCGATCAGCGTCATGATCCCGGTCATGGGCGGGCTGGCGTCGCACTATTACGCCGGGATCACCATCGTCATCGTCGGCAGCGGCCTCATGTACCTCTGGCCTGCCCGCCTGGTGTGGGCGACGTACGCCGCCATGGTCGCGATGTACATCTTGCCAAGCGCCGCGCTCGGGTTGATCGGCGACATGGAGATGGCGATCAGCAACGTGATCTTCTGCAGCTTCACCGCCGCCGTCGTGGCCTGGGGGCAGAACCTCAACTACGCCGCCGCGCGGGGCCAGTTCATGACGCAGGCCGCGCTGGAGCAGGCGCGCAGCGAACTTGAGCAGGCGCACGGGACGCTACAGGAGCGGGAGGCCTTCAAGAGCCAGTTCTTCGCCAACATCACCCACGAGCTCAAGACGCCGCTGGCCATGATCCTCTCGCCGATCGAGCTGATGGAGCAGGGCGACATGGGCGCCATCACCAACGTGCAGGGCAAGACGCTGCGATCGATGCTCAAGAGCGGCACCAAGCTGCTCAAACTGATCAACGACCTGCTCGACATGTCGAAGCTGGAGGAGTCCGCGCTGCGTTTGCGGGTGCAGCAGCACGATCTGCTGCCCTGGCTGCGCGACCTTGTCGCCGAGATCGAGCCGCTCGCCGTGCGCAAACACATCACGCTGCTGCTCCACAGCGAGCTGACGGAGCTGTCGGTCTGGGTCGACATCGAACGGATCGAGCGGGTCGTCATTAACCTGCTCTCAAACGCGACCAAGTTCACACCCGCGGACGGTCGCATCGACGTCAAGCTCAGCGCCACCGACAGCGCGTTCACCATCACGGTCGTCGACAGCGGCTGCGGTTTTGAGCCGGAACACGCCGCGGCGTTGTTTGAGCGGTTCTACCAGGTCGACATGGGCGGCACGCGCAAGTACGGCGGCACAGGCATCGGGTTGGCGCTAGCGCACGAGCTGGTGATCCTGCACGGCGGTCGCATCTGGGCGACGGGCGCGACGGGCGAAGGCGCGCAGTTTCATGTCGAGCTACCCCTCGGAAACGCCCATTTTCAGGCTGATCAGCTCGGCGATGCTGACAGCCCTGACAGTTATGCGCGGGACCAGGACACGGTCCTCGGCGCGACCGTCTCGATGCCGCGCAGCGACGGCTACCGACTGCTCGACATCGCCGAGGTCACCGAGCGGCGGGTGGTTGAGCGCGATCTCGACGAACACACACGCCCGTTCACGGTGCTCATCGTCGAGGATACGCCGGACATCATTCGCATCATTCACATGGCCCTGCGGCGACATTTCAAGGTGATGGCGGCGCCCGATGGGCTCAAGGGGCTGGAGCTCGCGCAACGGGAGCGTCCCGATCTCATCGTCACCGATCTGATGATGCCCGGGATCGACGGGCTCGAGCTCACGCGCCGTATCCGCGCCGATTCGGCCCTGGCGCACACGCCGATCGTGATGCTGACAGCCCGCGGCGCGCTGAAAGACCGCGTGGCCGGGATCGAGACCGGGGTGAACGCCTACCTGCAGAAACCCTTCTCGCCGCGCGAGCTGTTGAGCACCGTCCGCAGCCTGCTCAACCTGCAGACCGAGCAAGCCAGTCGATTGCTGGCCGGCCGGATGGACAGCTTGGAGACCATCACAGGTGGCCTAGCCCATGAGATCAACAACCCGCTGAACTACATCAAGAACGGCATGCAGGTGATCGAAGGCGACGTTCAGAAAGTACACGCAGCCTACGCGCGGCTCGCTGCTGGTGAGGCGCTGAGCTTGAGCGACGCGCGCCGACTGGAGCGGATCCCCGCGCGCCTGGAGCGGATGTTCGACAGCGCCAAGGCAGGTGTGATCCGCATCGGCGCGGCGGTTGAGTTGATGCGACGTTATAGCCAGGAGGGCTACGCCCGCGTTGAGCGACCGACGAACCTCTGGGCTGCCGCCGCCGATGTCGTCGCCCTGCTCAGCCGCACGGTGCACGGCGACGTGCAGGTCCATACGTCGTTCGAAGGCGCCGCCGACGTGCTGGCGGTGCCCGAGGAGCTGCATCAGGTCCTGAGCAACTTGGTGCAGAACGCGATCGAGGCTGCCCACGAGCACGCTGGCGCCCAGTCGGAGCGTCAAGCTGCCGCCGTCGCACCGGACGCGGGCGCGGACGTAGCCGACACCCCACCGGACGGTGGCCACGTGTGGGTTCGTGGCTCGGTTGAGGCGGGCGTGGCGCTGTTGGTCATCCGAGACAGCGGCGCCGGCATCTCCGAGTTGGACCTCGGCCGCATCTTCACCGCGTTTTACACCACCAAAGGGCCGGGCCGCGGCATGGGGATGGGGCTCACCATCACATGGCGCGTGATCCAAGCGATGGGCGGTCGCATCGACGTCAGCAGTCCGCCCGGAGATGGCGCCTGCTTCACCCTGCGTTTGCCGCTCCAGCAGCCCCGGGAGGCCGGATTTGCGGCGCCTTAGGGCGACGTATAGATTCGAATCCGTGCCGACAGCATCCTCGTCTCGGAGCGCCGCTATGCCCGCCCCAGTGTTCGCCCCAATGTTCGCCCCAGCGTTCGCCCCTGTCGGTTCCCTGCGCTGCGCGTGGGCCACCGCAGTTCTCGTCGCCGTCGGACAGCTCAGCGGCTGTGGCGGCTCATCGCCGAACCCGACGCAGACGGGCAGCTTCATCTGCACCAACAACCTGACCGGCTTGTGCGAGGCGTGCCCCGGTGTCGCGGTGTGTGTGGACCCGGTCACCTGCCTGCTCACCACCTGTGTGCCGGGCGGCGATATCGCGTTTGGCGTAGACACCGGGCCCGGCGACACGGGCGGCGCCGACGCGACGGCGACGGCCGGCGACGCGGCGGCTGGCGACGGTATCGGCGATGTCCCGAGCGACGCCGCCGGCGTGAGCGATGGCAGCGGCAAAGACGCCGCCGCCGACACGGCTGGCTCCGATGCGGGCGCGGTGACGGACGCGGGCGTCAATCCGACCTGTGTCGAAGGCACCAAGACCTGCGCCGACAAAGCCAAGCCGCAGTTTTGCTTCCAGGGCGACTGGATGCAGCTCGCAACCTGCGGCAGCGGCTACACGTGCGAGAAGGGCGCCTGCGCCTGCGCGAGCGAGTGCGTGGCGCTCGGCCAACAAGCCTGCCTGCCCGCAATCGCGGCGTTTCGGACGTGTCAGCTCGACGGCAGCTGCCTCAAGTGGGGCGTGCCACTGGCGTGCCAGCCCGGTCAGCTCTGCGAGGGCGGGCAGTGCAAGGTCAAGTCCGGGTGTTCGCCCGCGTGCGGCGTCGGGCAGCTCTGTCAGCAGGGCAGCTGCGTGCCGGCCTCTTCGGGTACCTGCACGCCGGCCTGCGGCGGTGGCCAAGTCTGTGAGCAGGGCAAATGCATCACACCAACCTGCACGCCAGCGTGTGGGGCGGGTCAGGTCTGCAAAGCTGGCTCCTGCGCGCCGGTCGCCACTGGCACCCTCGAATGCGGTCAGATCATGGCTTGCGTGAACCAGTTCGCGCAGGGCCCGACAGACACCGTCAACATCGACGCCTGCGTCGCCAAAGGCACCAGCGCGGCGCAGGCCGACTACACGAAGCGAAAAGCCTGCATCGCCTTGAGTTGTCAGACGTTGATCGACGCCGGCAAGGCCAACGAAGCGATGCTGTGTGTCTACACCTACTGCGCCAAGGAGCAGACCGGCTGCCTCGGCGTTGGCACCAAGGACTGCAGCACGCTCGGCGGCTGCCTGAGCGGCTGCGGCACCAGCGAGATCTGCACCATCGGCTGCCATGCCGACGCGAGCATCGACGGGATCAAGGGCTGGTATCTGCTCGCGACGTGCGGTGAGCAGAAATGCCCAGGCACCACCGGCAACGCCTACGCCACCTGCGTCACCCAGAGCTGCGTCGCGCCGTTTCAAGCCTGCTTCGGCACCACCGGCGGTGGCGGCTACAGCTGCGCGCAGGTGCTGCAATGCGCCGGCAGCTGCGGCGCCAGCAAGGCCTGTGCGCAGGACTGCAAGGCGAAGGCGTCGAGCCAGGGGCTCACTGACCTCAACGCGCTGCTGGCCTGTAGCAGCGGGCCCTGTGGGACGTATTGCACCAGCGGTACGGCGCAGCAGTGTGACGCTTGCATGAAGATCAACTGCAGTGGCCAGCAGGCGAAGTGCAACTGACCACGCGCGCGCTGTCCGGCCGCCTCGCCCGGGTCACGCGACTACGCGTCGCTCAGACCCATGCGATTGCGAATCAGCACGATCGAGAGGGTCGCCGTGGCCAGCCCCGCGGCGCCAAGCAGCAGCATCAGGATAGGTGAGAGGTCGCCGCCGCCGCTCTTGTAGAGGCCACCGATGATCAGCTCCTGCGCCACCGAGCCGACGGAGCCGAGGCCGTTGATGATGCCAGCTGCCATGATGGCGCCGCGCTTGCTGCCGATGTCCATGGCGCCCGCGCCGGTCATTAGGGCGTCCGGGCCATAGAGACAGAAGCCGATCGCGGCCATGCAGGCGCCAAACGCCGTCACCGAAGAAGCGCCGACGGTCGCGAGCGCGCCGCACGCGGCGAGCAAGCCCAGGAGCAGGTAGAAGCTGACGCGAGCGCGGCGTCCGTTGAAGAACCTGTCGCTCACGAACCCTGCGATGACCACGCCGCCGATGCCAAAGAAGTCAAAAAGCGTCGAGATGTACCCGGCGTCGTCGCCTTCCAAGCCGAAGTTGCGCGACAGGAAGAACGGCGCCCAGGACCACAGCGCGTAACGGATGAACTTCACGCTGAAATAGAACGCGCCGACCAGCAGCACCGTCGTCCATGTGTTGCGACTCCAGCCAGGCCCCGCCGATGTGGCCGCCGCGCCGCGCTCGTCGAGCACGGTCGGATCGTCAGCGACGATGGGCTCAAAGCCGAGATCTTCGGGTTTGTCGCGCTGATTGGCGAAAAAGAACAGCCACACGGCGACGAGCACCGCCGCGCCGGCGTAGTAGGCCGCCTGATAGCCATAGTGCGCCAGCATCCAAGCCGCCAGCGCGCTCGCTGCCACGCCGCCGACCTGGTAGCAGGTGGCCCAGAAGCCCATGACCGTGCCGCGCTCCTCGCGTCGGAACCACTGCGCCATGCAGCCGACCGCGCCGCTCCAGCCGGTCGCCTGTGAGAGGCCGAGCCCGACCATGAGCACCGAGAAGGCCAGCAGGCTCGTGGTGACGCCGAACCCAGCACACGAGACGACGGAGACCGCCATACCGCCCAGCAGCATGCGTCGCGCGCCCACACGCTGGCCCAAACCCGCCGCGACGAATTGTCCCAGTGTGTAGGCGACGAGGTACGTCGTGCCGATCCAAGACAACGCCACGGTGTCGAAGTTCAGCGCTTCGCCGACGGCGCTCTTGGTGATGAAGAACGGCTTACGGCAGAAATACAGCCCGGCGTAACACAGCCACGTGCTCGCGAAGACGCGCCATCGCCACGCTCGCAGCGTCTGCCAAGGGCGCAGCGCGGTCGGTGCGTCTGCGGATGAAACCGGGTCTACTTGCAAGCCGTTGCCGCCTCAAGCCATGGCCGCGTCTGTGGACCCTCGATCCGGGTGGTTCCCAGTAGCCAAGTCGGCGTTTTGTCGATCTTCTGACGGACGCAAGCGTCCTTCCCTGCGGCGTGGCAGTCGGTCACCACCGTGTTGCTGAAGCGACCGATCATCGCTCGCTGCTGCTGGTCGATCTTCTTGCTACTGTCGATGAACAGGCGCACGCCAGCGTTGATGAGGCAGCCGGCGAAGCGGCGATCGGCGCCGAGCGACGCAATCTCCAGGTCGATGTCCAGCGCGTCCTCAAGCAGCACGCGGCCATCTTTCGTGGTGAGCACTTGATCGACGATCGGCGCACGTCCAGGCGTCGCGACGGCTACGCTGAGCACCTCGCCGTTCCGGCGCACGCCCAAGGGCAGCAGGGTGATCTTGCGGGTGAGCTTCATGTACTCAGCGACCCGGCGTTGCACCACATCGTGGGCGACCGGGCTTGGCTGCTTCAGCTTCACCGGCTGTGGCGCCGATTGTACGGCGCCTGGCCCCAGTGGCGCGGTTTGTGCGGCGCCTGGCTGCTTTGGCGCCGGTTGTGCGGCGTCTGGCCGCTGTGGCGCCGGTTGTGCGGCGTCTGGCTGGGCCCGCCCGATGGACGCGACCGGCGTCCCCGTCGCCTTCGCGGGCGCCCCTGTCCGCTGACTGCATCCCACGGTCGCCACGAGCACGAACGCGATCCAACCGCCACCATGAAGCGCCCGTCGCGCTTGCGTGTTCATCGCTTGCACCCCAGCTCGGACTCGAAGCTCTTCGGATCGATCACGCCCGGTCGCGAGCCGCCTGGCCACAGCCACCGCGGATAGGCCGAGCCGTGCACGTCGCACAGCTTCCGATGCTTCTTCGTGCACCAGATCACCAGCTCAGCGCCGAAAACGCCCAAGATCTTGAGCTGCCGCGCCGTACCCTGCGTGCCGGGGACGAGCAGAACCCGGGCGCCACGACGTTGGAGGCACGACACAAACGCCCGCTCCTTGCGGTAACCCTGCAGCGCGCCCTCCAAATCCACGGCCCGCCGCGTGATGTAGCGGCCATCGAGGGTCACCCACATCTTGCCATGGGCGAGCGCGGTCTTCGGGCCGCCCGGCTTGTCCGGCTTGCCAAGCGTCGCCTTCTTCGCCTGCCATTTCACCTCGTAGAGCACAGGACTCTCGCGCACGCTGGTCACCTTGACGTCTTCTTCCCCGAGCAGCTGCAAAAACAGCAGCACCTTGGCCGCGACTTCACTGGCGCGCCGATCCGTCTCAGACATGACTTTTGCGGCCGGTTGTGTACCCGGAGGCGCAGGCGCGGCGAGCGCGCGCGCGTCGCCAGGCGTCGGTGACGGCGCAGGCGCCACCATGCGATGGCCCCGTGTACCCGGCTGCCCAGCTGCTGCAGCCTCATGATCATGGGCAGCCGCGGGGTCCGGCGGCGTCCGGCTGGTCGCCGCTGCGTTTGGGATCGCCGCGAGCTGAGGCGCCAACGTCGACACAATCATCAGCGCCATCATCCGTCGCCGCGTGCCAAGGTGCTGCATCGTTCTCCGAGTTCCAGTCATAGCGGTCCGTATTTCATAAGGTTCCGAATTGCACAAGGTTCGCCATCGTCCACGATTCTGGCTGAACGCACGACGGCGGCCCCACTCGGTGGGGCCGCCGTCGTGACGTCACAAGGTAGCGCGCGCTACCGGTGGCTCAGTACTGCTTGGCCGACGACGTGGTCAACTTGCTGCTCGTCACCGAGACCAAGAAGCCGGCGCCCGCTGGTGCCGTCATCCACGCCGACATGCTGAAGCCAGCGTAGTACCAATCGGAGGCGTACAGACGCACAACCAAGTAATGGTCGCCAGAGATGTACTGCCCAGCCGCAGCCTTGCCGTCGGCCGCCGAGCCTGTCGCCGTCACGCCGCTGCTGTAGTTCGCATACGTCGCCTTGGCCAACGACGCGCTCGCCTTGTACGCGTAGCCGGCGACCTGGCTGTTGATGATCGCGTTGCGCCCGTAATTATAACCACGGAACTGGAGGTTATACATGGTGTTATTGTCGTAGCGGATGTTCGTCTTGATGTGCAGGTAGCGCGCCCCGCTCGTGCCGGTCGAGTACTGCCAGAGGTCGCGCTGCACCTGATTGCCGGCGGTGACGAGCTTGTCGTTGACGTACACACCGTCAGACTTCGCCGTCAACTCAACCCCGTTTTTGACACGCAACTCGACGGCGTTGTTGGTGTGCACGCGAACCGCCCAGCTGCCATTCCCATCGAGCAGACCGAAGGAGGGCGTCGTGCTGCCGTCGGCGTAGATATAACCCTGCAGCGTGCTGTTGCCATCGTAGAACTTGATGCCACCCGCGCCCGTGTCGCCGTACTTGAAGTTCAAGTAGTTGTCGTTGTTGTCGTCGTAGAAGCGCACGTTGTCGTTGAAGTGCAGCTGCGTCACGTAGTTGATTTCACCGTTGTTCATGTGCACTGGGCCAGCCACCGAGAGCTTGTACGAATCGGTCCGCGGCGTCGTGCCGATGCCCACGTTGCCGCGCAAGTACGTATCGCCGTTGACGTCGAGGACGGCCAGCGGAGCCGCGACGCGAATACCAACCTTCCGGTCGCCGCGCACACGCAGGGCCTCGCCGCTGGCGTTGCCAACGTACAGCAAGTACGGGGTCGTGCTGTCGGCGCTGCCGGTCTGAATGTGGGCGCCATAGCCGCCGCCGTGACTCAGGTAGACGTTGTCGTTCCCGTTCTGGAAGCGTGCCTGCCAGTCGCCTGTGTTCGCCGTCTCAATGTCGAGCGGGTAGTTCGGCGTGGTGTCGTTGATGCCGACCCAGCCGTTGCCGTTGATCGTGAGCTTGGTGCTGCCGCTGACCTGCAACTGAAGGTCCTCGTTGTGGGAGCCGATGATGCCGGTGTCGACGCGCAGCCCCTTGTTGAAGTAGAAGCTGGCTCGGTCGGTCTCAACGTAGCCATACGCGGTCGCGCGAGCGCCCATCTGCACCCAGCCATTCGTGCTGCTGGAGCGAAGCGAATAGGTGTCGCCCTGATTGACCGCGGTGCTGCCAAACGTGAGGTTGCCCGTCATGGTGTCGCCGGCCCGCTTCACGTAGGTGCCCGAGCCCGTCGCCGGCGCGAAGCTGTCATGCAACCAGCCGTACTTTGCCGTCCAGATCGTGCCGTCGGTGTGCAAGATCATCTTGCGCTGGGCAGATGTGTCGCCGCCGTAGAGCCAGATGAACGGGTAGTTGCCGTTGTTGCCGAACGCGCCAACGCCGTCGGTGCGCATGACCACGGTGTTCTTGTTGCCGTAGACCTTGAAGTGAGCGTTGTCGCCGTTCTCGCGCAGCCACGGGTCGTTGACGTTGTAGGTGTGGTTGTGCTTTGTGCCGTCCGTCCAAGGCGTGCTGCCGCCAGCGAGCTTGTCGGCCTTGAGGTTGGTCACCTGCGACGAGGTGAAGGCGCTGCCGTACAGCGGCGGCTTGTCGATCAAGCTGTCCCAGTGAACGAAGCTATTGCCCGACTCTGCTCGGTGATCAGCGCGCGAGAAGCCCATGCCGGTGAAGTAGATGCGACCCTTGCGGCCCTGGATGCGGACGCGGTCGTACCCGGTGATGCCGGTGGCGGCGAGGATGACCTGGTTGCCCGAGTGAGTGCCGGCCGTCGCGACGCTGGCGTCTTGGAAGCTGTTCACGCGGCGATGCCACTTCCAGTTGCCCGCGTAGCGCAGCCAGATGTCGAAATAGCCGGAGTCCTTCCACGCCAGGATGCTGACGTAGGCGCTCTTCGCGCCGCTCGGGATGGTGAACTCAACCGTGTTCGCGTTGGTCGTGCTGACGCCGGTGGTGTCCGTGTAGGCGCAGTCCTTCGGCGCGAGCAGCGGGTCGCCCCAACCGAGCGATGAGAGCCACTTTCCGGACTCCGCGACACGCTTGCTCCAGCCGTAGGTCCAATCCATCTTCAACGACGTGTCATCGACACACAGCGGCAGGCCGGCCGACGACACGCCGATCTGCACCTGCGAGGCGGCGCACTTCTTGTTCGAGAGCGCGAACGTGCTGCCGGTGTAGGTGGTGTTGCTATCGGCGATGCAGACGACCTTGCCGGTGCTGCTGATGTTTTTGACGACGCTGCCGGTCGGGCAGGTCTGGTTGGACAGCGCGTAGGGCGTGCCCGTCACCTGGCCTTTGATCTCGCAGACGACCTTGCCGTTCACGTCGAGTCCGGCGACGACCTGGCCGCTTGCGCAGCTCTGGTTCGACAGCGCGAAGTCCTTACCGGTCGACTGGCCTTTCTGGTCCAGGACGCAGATAGGCGCGCCAGCGCTCGTGAATCCGGCCACGACCCGATTGGCCGGGCACACCTGGTTTGACGGCACGAAGTCGGTCTTGCTGTAGGTCGTGTCCGCGTCCTTGACACAGACGATCTTGCCGTCCGCCCCGACGGCTTTCATCACGAGCCCAGCGCCGCAGCTCTGGTTGGAGATGGCGAAGTTCTTGCCGTCGTACTTCGTGTCCGTGTCCGCATCCTTGGCGCAGACGAGCTTGCCGTCCTTGCTGATGCCAGTGCTCACGAAACCGGCGGCGCAGCTCTGGTCCGAGACCGCGAAGTCCGTGCCGGACACGTTGCCCTTCTCGTCCTTGACGCACACGACCTTGCCGTCCGCATCCAACCCGCCCACAACCATACCGGTCGTGCATTTCTGGTTGGCGAGCCCGAAGTTCTTCCCGTCGTAGGTGTTCACCTTGTCGGTCGCGCAGGCCACTTTGCCGTCGGCGCCGATGCCCACAACCGTGTCGCCTTTCGGGCAGCTCTGGTCGGCAGCAACGGCGGTCGGCGCGTCCTTGAGGTCCTTGTACGAGCCGCTCGTCGCGATGGCGGCGAGGTCAGCGCTCTTGGCGAGCGGCTTCAGGTCGTCCTGGGTCGCCAGGGTCGCCGACCACGTCGCGTCGAGGTGACTCTTCGTGATGCAGCCCGAGCACGACAGCTGGCTCGCGGAGTCAGCTGCGATGGCGTAGGGCACCTTGTACAGCGGCAGCCGCGGCAGCTCGGCGTCCGTCCCGACCTGCACGCCGACCCACGCGGCGTCCTTCGAGGTGAAGACCTTGTTGTCGAGCGGCGTCTTCTCGCCGACCGCCAGATGGAACACGCCACCCGTCACGGCCACGCCAGAGGAGACGTAGGTGTAGAGCGCCTTCGCGTCCTTCTCACCCTTGTAGAAGTTGAGCGTCATCCCATACGTGCCGTCCGGCACCGGGGTGCCAGCTTGGCTGAGTAGACGGCCCTGTACGTTGATGATGTCAGCGACCTGCGCGGTCGCCGCGGCGGGCACCACCACGGCAGGCAGCGCCAAGGTGGCCGCGAGCAAGGCCGCCGCCATCCGTCGCCGCCCTAGCTTGATCTGCCCAAGCTCGACGTGTGCAAGCCAACTACGCAGCATTCGATCGATCCGATTCATGCCTTTCTCTCCACGATGGAGGCCATTGGCTCCATCTCGTCAGACCAACCGCAGATCCCAGCCCGGAATCCTCTCGTTCGTCTCGTACTGCCCCAGCCAGCAGGCTACAAATCCACCCAGGCCACCTACGCAAATACGTGGACCCGCTCCATCTAACTCTCAACCAGACAGACCGCTGAGCCAAGCGACGAAGCCCGACCAGAACGTCTGTTTGCTGCCCTTGCTCACACCGCGCGGACCGTCGCCACCGATGTGTAGGTAGAGCCCTTTGCCCTTTGCATCCTTCACCGCACCCGAGGTGTTGGACACGAAGATCTCTGCCGATTTTGCCTGACACCCCTCATCGGTGGTGCCATCGCAGTCGTCGTCTTTGCCGTCGCAAGCCTCGATCTTGTTGGGCAAGACCTGACCCACACACGTCGTATCGAGCGCGCCGTTGGTGCAGTACTGCAGCCCGGCTTTGCACAGGCCGACGCCAACGACCTTGGCATCGGCGTCGAAACAGGTCTTCGTCGCGGCGTTGGCCAGCGTTACGCAGCCCTTGTCCGCCTCGCAGCTGTCGTCGGTGCAGAGGTTGTTGTCATCACACACCTTCGTCGTCGCGCCGGGCAAACAGAACGGCTCTTTGCCCGTCGCCTCGGCACACGCGTCACCGACGGTGCACGCGTTGTTGTCGTCGCACGAGCCCTTGTAGAAGAGGTAGACGCACTTGCCGGTCTTGGCGTCGCAGCTGTCGGTCGTGCACGCGTTGCCGTCATCGCACGCCGCGCCCGCCTTGTTTTCACACGTCTTGCCGTCGCAGCTGTCGCTGGTGCATGCGTCGCCGTCGTCGCAAGACTCCTCGTCGGTGTCGCCGTCGCAGTCGTTGTCCGCCCCGTCGCAGGTCTCTTTGGTGATCTTGGTCGCCGTGCTGCAGACCGCCTGGAGCAGCGTCTCGCACACGACTTTTCCGCCCGCACACGCGCCCGATCCGCAGATCGCGCCGATGCCCAGAGCGCCGTTGGTCACAGGGTCGGTCCACTCGAAGCCCTCATCCACGGTGCCGTCGCAGTTGTCGTCATCGCCGTTGCACGACTCCTGCTTCGGCTGCTTGGCGTCGGTGCACAGCATCACGCCGCCGGTGGCACACTTTGGCTTGCCCGGGCAGGCGCCGATCAGCACCTTGCACTTGCCGTCAGCCGCGTCACAGCCTTCGTCACCGCTGCATTCGCTGTCGCTCTTGCACGCCTTCTTGCTGCCTTGGTCGAGGTACGTCGCCACCGTGCACGTCACCGACGCGGGCAGCGCGTCGATCTTGCCGTCGCAGTCATCATCGAGGTCATTGCAGGTCTCGACGGCCGGCACCGCCGCCGTGCAGTCGCCCATGCCCTTCTCCGTGCACGTGCGAACGCCTGAGCAGGTGCCGGCGCTGTTCGTATTGGAGCAGGTGGTCTTCTTGCCAAACGCGGTCGCCCACTTGGAGCACGTACACATCGGCTGCTCGACGACGGCGCACTTGCCGTCCTCACACGATTCGCCCGCCTGGCACGCGTTATCGGCGGTGCACGCTCCGCCCGAACCAGCCTTGACCACCTTCTTGAGCTTGCACTGCTTCGCTAGCTTGCCGGTGGCTTTGTCCGCGACGTCCGCGCAGCCGTAGTTTGTGGGGCAATCGTCGTCGGCCTTGCAGCTGCCGCCGCAGAACTTGCCCATCGTGCCGTAATCGAGGCACAGCGCGCCGTTGTTCTCGACGACACACTCGTTATCGGACTCGCACGGCGAACACAGGCTCGTCATCGTCGGTACGCAGACAAAGACCGAATCCGAGGCGCCGTAGCTCTTGCACGAGAAGCCTTTTTCGCAGGTTTCGACGCACTTTTTGGCGCAGACCTTGCCGTCAGCCGTGTCGAGGCAGATGCCGTTGTCACAGTCGCCGTTCGCCGCGCATTCGCACCCCTCGCCGCCCGGGCAGGGAGCCCCACCGGCGTCGCCGCTGTCCGCGCTCACCGTCGCGTCGGTGGTCGCGCCGTCAGGGTCCACAGCGCTCGTGTCGGTGCCGGTGGTGTCTGATCCGTTGGTGTCCGTTCCCGCGACGTCACTGCCCGCGACGTCGCCGCCAGCGACGTCGCCGCCTGTGACCTCGGTCCCTGTCGCGTCAGACTCATTGATCTCGCCCAAGTGCGACGTGTCACCGCCGGCGGTTGCGCTCGCGTCGCCGGTGACACCTACGTCTGGATCATCGCCGCAGCCGGCGAGCGCAAGCCCGGCGACGAGCGCCAGGGCGAGTGTCGTCGGGCCAAAGGCGTGCAGTCGAGAAGTTCGGGACATAGCACTCTCCACGGCATAGCTGTCCGCGGCATCTTCTGCACACGGTCAATAGCGATCAGCTTGCTGAACGCGGATCGTGCACGACGGCTTTTATTCCGACAAGTCCGAATTTTACTTGTTCCGCCACATCCGTCGCGCCGTCGTCCGACCCGCCATCTCGCCACACCTTGTCGTCTGTGCGAGCCTGCCGGCTCCGCTCATTTGCTCACGTCCCGGAGCCGCCGTGTCGCCCATTCACCGCCGCCGTTCTGCTGTTCCTTCTGCCACGCTGCTCGTGGTTGCCGCGCTGTGCGCCACCGCAGCGTGGGCGCCATCGGGCGTCCTCGCCGCGCCGCCGCCTGCAGGTTTCGACGCCTCGGACGTCATCACGCTGGCCCACGACGTTGGTTTCTTGGGGGTGCGGCTGCCTGAGGTCGTTGTCCCTGGGGAGACGCTCGCTGTGGAGGTGGTGTTGTCCGCCAGCCAGCCCTTGCCGCCCGGCACCTCGATCTTCGTACACCTCGAATCCGTCACGTCCCGTTGCCGCGTCGTCGCAGAACAGGACGTGCCGACGCCGAACGATGGTCTCATCCAGCACGCGATCACGCTGCGCCTGCCGAGCACGTCAGAGTGCGGTCCGCAGCGTATGGAGGTCCGGCTGGGGCTGTACGACCGCGGCAGCGGCAAGCGTTTCGCCGTCGGCGACAAGGCCACGACCGACGACCGCATTCACGCCGGGACCTTTCGGATCGGCACCACAGCCGCCGGTCCCAGGGTGCTGACGCCGTCGGCCATGGCTTGGCAGCGCTACGTGTCGGCGGCTACCCCGTGGCGCTGGTGGGGGCTCGGCCTGCTGCTGTTCGCCGCGCTGGCGTGGCTCGGGCGCGCCAAGCTGGGCGACGCGCTGCCGGCGGTTGCGGACCCGACCCAACCCCCGGCAGCCAGCCCACTCGCCGCGGAGTCCGCATCGGTTCATACTTGGCTCAATCGGATTGTTGGCCTCCTTGTCGCCGCCACCGCGCTGCTCTCGATCCTGGTCGCCATCGATTTTGTGAAGGATGACGCGTACATCTCCTTTCGTTACGCCCACAACGTCGTCATCGGCGAGGGGTTGGTCTTCAACGCCCACGACCGCCTCGAAGGCATCACGAACTTCTTGTGGACGGTGGTCTTGGTGCCCTTCGAGGCCTTGGGGCTCGACCTGTTTCAGGTGACGGAGGTGCTCGGTAGCGCCCTGATCCTCGGTCTGCTCGTCGTCATGGCGCGGCTCAGCGCGCAGCTCGGCGGCGGAGCGCGACCCGCCCCCAGCGCCACGCTCAGCAAGTACTGGGCGCCGCTCATCATCGCGTCCAGCTCCAGCGTTGGCCTGTGGACCACGAGCGGCATGGAGCAGCCTCTGGCGATGATCCTGCCGGCCGCCGGGGCGTGGTGGCTGTGGCGATCCTGGCGCCGGCCCGACGCCGCTGACGCCAAGCGAGACGCCTGGATCTCCGGGGTTGTAGTGGGTCTGGGCTGTCTGACCCGGCCCGATATCCACCTGACCGGCGTCCTGCTCGCCCTGCCGCTGATCGCGCGCGCGGTGAAGACCCGCCGCTTGGATCCGGTGCTGCTGCGGTTCGCTGCCGGCGGTCTGCTCGTCACGGTGCCCGGCCACCTCGGTCGCTATCTGTATTACGGCGCGCTCATGCCCAACACCTACTACGTCAAGACCGGCGGCGGCTGGCTGGTGTGGTTCAAGGGGCTCGAGGCGCTCTGGGAGATGTGGTCCTTCAACGCCACCGGCGCGCTCGTCCTGCTAGCGCCGCTGGCCTTCTTGCGACGCCAGTTTCTGGCCGAAAAGCTCGTGCTGCTGGCCGTCTCGCTCGGCTACATGGCCTACGTGGTCAAGGTCGGGCGCGATGAGATGCACTGGCACCGCCTCTACCTGCCGGCGCTGCCCTTTCTGGCGTGGCTCGCGGCGCTGGGCCTGCGCGCGGCGTGCGAGACGGTCGCCGCCCTGCTCGCGCGTGTGCAGGCGGGTGTGCCGCTGCCACGGCTCACGACCGTCGCGTTTGGTGTCGGCTGGCTGCTGGTGTTGGCGATGGTGGTGACCAACGTGCGGTTCACGTGGGTCGAGATGCACGGCCTCAACGGTCGTGGCGATCTCTCGGGCAACTATCACCCCGACATGGGCAAGTTCGTGACCCGGCACGCGCGCCCCGGCGCCCTGGTCGCTTTCCAGGACATGGGCTCCACGCCCTATCACGCGCCCGACTTGGACTTCTTCGACTTCATCGGCCTCACCGATCGCGTCATCGCCCGCACCCGCCATCGCTACGGTCTGCATGCCTTCCTCGAGACGGCCGCGCAGCGTCGACAGTCGGAGTTTGACGCGGAGATGCGGACGTATTTCTACAAGCAGAGCCCGGAGTGGGTGATCTTGACGAGCTACATCCACGGCGGCGCGCAGATGGACCGCATCGCGCAGACCTTTGCCACCGCACCGACGCCTGAGAGCCTGGGTTGGGCGGTGGGGAGCAACCGCTATCAGCTCGGTCTCTATGGCGAGAAGTTCAAGGAGAGCTACCGCCACGTGCGGACCTGGCCGCGGTCGCGCGGCTACTACCTGAGCCTGTTTTATCGCAAAGACCTGTGGGAGAAGACGCCGCGCGAGGTGGTGTTTGATGCGCCGCCGGCGGATGTGCACGGCGTCACCGCGACATTTGAGCGCGGCGTGCAGCTGCTCGGCGCCGACTTGCCGGCGGAGGCCGTCGCGAAGCAGGAGTTCTACCTGACCCTGTGGCTGCAGGCCGGTGGCCCGCTGGAGAAGGACTGGTGGGTGTTTGTGCACCTGGAGGGCGAAACGGGTCGGCATCCGGCGGACCATGTGCCCGGCGATCACATGTGGCCTGCGCAGCGCTGGACGGCGGGCCAGGTCATCGAGGATCGCAGCTTGCTGCAGCTGCCGCCCTTCCTCGCACCGGGTACCTACAGCGTCTGGGTTGGGCTCTATCGACGCAGCACGGGCGCGCGCCTCAAGGTCGTGTCAGGGGCGACAAAAGACCGGGATCATCGCATTAAAGTCGGAGAGATCACGATCCGGGCCCAGCGCCCCTTCCTCGATCAGCTCATCCGACCGACACAGCTCGACGTCGACCGCAGGCACCCTGAGCGCATCCCAGACCACGGCCGCAAACCGACGGACTACACCGATCGTGCCCAGGTGCCGTAGCTGCCTAGAACTTCGCCTTGAGCCCAAAGGACGGAATGATCGGCAGGCCGACGCCGTAGGTCTTCTGCGACGCGTCGAAGTTGTAGCGGATGAACTCAGCGTTTTGGCGGTTGTAGACGTTCTGCACGTCGAGATAGGCGTGCAAGATCCAGGCATCAAAGATGAACGCGCGGTCGACGCGCAAGTCGAGCTGATGAAACGCCGGCAGCCGGGCGCAGTTAGCGCAGGTGGAGAGCGAGCGGGTGTAGCTGTCGGTCTTCTCGTTGTACGTGGCGGTGCTCAGCGGCGTGTAGGGGTTGCCCGAGGTCAGGCGAAAGCGGAAGCCGGCCTCCCAGTTGTCCGGCAGCTTCCAGGAGCCGACCGCCGTGACGATGTGGGTCTGGTCCCAGCCGAACAAGCGCTCGGGACCGCCGGGGATGTCCGTGCGTGTCGCGCGCTGCAGCGTGTAACTGACCCAGCCGAAGAAGCGGCCGATGGACTTGTGGCGCAGCATCATCTCAAAACCGAGGATGCGGCCGGTGGCGTCGTTGTTGTACCGCGTCGCGGGGAAGAGGCCTGGCGTCACGGCGACGACCGAGCTCAGGCGTTTGTGAAAGACGGACATGTCGAGGTTGATCGCCTCGGTGAGCTGCCATTCAACGCCAGCCGCCGTCTCCCAACTGCGCTGCGGCAACAGCCCCGGCGTGCCGAACGGTGGCAGCACTTGCGGCGGCTGCGGGGGCTGGCTGGTGAGGCCCGTCGCGGCCTTGAGCGTGAGGCCTTGTTTCAGGGCGAAACGCGCGTTGATGCGCGGCGTGAAGCTCTCGCCCGTGTCGATACCGCGGAACAGATCGACGCGCAGCCCGGGCACCACCTCGAGGCGGGGGTGGAGGCGAAAGACGGCGTCGACCCACACGCCGGGCAGGAACTCTTTGTCCGACGAGGCCAGAAACGCCGAGCCTTGGCTGGGCGGGTTGCCGCCGCTGGTGCCGCGCTCGCCGCTGGACTGAAAGAGCGGCGCGACCAGCTCGATCGAGAAGGGCCGCAGCGATAGGTCCAAGCCGGTGCGCAGCTGCACCGGGCCGGAGCCGAAGGTGAACTCCTGGCGGAAGGTGGCGTCCATCGCGGTGGCGTCCATGCGGAACGCGTCGCCCAGGCCGGCGTTGAGGAAACCGACGAGGGCGCCGAGCACGGTTCGGCTGGTCCAGTCGTCGCCGCTGTGGCGCAAGACGGCGAGCAAGGAATGAAAGTCGGTCGACGTCTCGAGATCGCCGCGGGCCTCGGGGAAGGCGGAGGGCGGCTCGTCTACGGCCGCAGAGACTGAATCTGCGGCGCCAAAGGCAAAAACGGTCAAGCTCGTGCGCGGCGAAAACAGGTGGTCGAGCTTGAGTTGGTAGTCGTAGTACTTCGGCGCGCGGGTGAACGGCAGCACACCGTCGGGGACCACCGCCGCCAGCACGTAGTCGATGTAGGAGCGCCGCGCCGCGATGGTCAGCCACGTCGTCTCACCGAGCGGCGCCTGCAGCAGAAAGCCGGTGTGAAAGACGTTGCTCTCGAGCGAGCCGTGCCAGCCGTCTTTGGCCTTAGGGACGGCGAGCCGCGCCGCCAGGATACCGCCCGTGCCGCGACCGTAGCGCACCGCGTAGCCGCCAGGCAGAAAGTCGATGCCGGCGAGCACGTCGGTGTTGAGCACCGAATAGAGGCCGCCAAAGTGGTAGAGCAGGGGGACTTTTAGCCCCTCCATCATGACCTGGGTGTCCTGGGGCGCCGAGCCGCGCACGACCAACACGCCGCCGATGGCGCGCGACACTCCGGGCAGGTTTTGCACGACCTTGAAGGCGTCGCCGTAGACACCGGGCACCTTCTGGATCTCTTCCATCGACAGCGAGCGACGCGTCATCTCACCGGGCGCAGGCGGCGCCTCGGCGGTGGCGCGATAGATGACGTAGCTGCGCCTCTGCGGCCGCAAAACCACCGTGGTTGTCTGACCGTCGACGATCGTCACCTGCCGGCGCACCGCCTTGTGGTCGGCCCCGGGCAAGTAAAGGGCGTGGCGCCCGGCCGGCAGGAGGCCGAAGCGAAAGCGGCCATCGGCCTCGGAGATCGCCTCGCGTTTGAGCTTGGGCAGAAAGATCACCGCGCCCGGCACAGGGTTGCCGGTGCCGCGCTCGAGCAGCCGGCCGCTCAGCGAGGAGAAGCCCGCAGGCGCGCGCTCGAGTGGGCGGCGACCGTAGCGGCCCAGGCCGCGCGAGCGGCTGCGGCGATCGAGGCGCATCTCGGGGGCGAAGCGATAGCGGAAGCGGATCGCCACGGCCGCGGGCTTTCCGCCGACAGAAGCGGGCGAAAAGCGCAGCTGCGCGGCGGCGGCTGTGGCTGCGGCGTCGAACTCAGGGCCAGCGGAGGTGACGACGGTGATCTTGCCAACCGCGCCATCGACGCCGACCACCACCTGCAGCACCACCGTGCCGCGCAGCCCGTGGCGCAGCAGCGCGGGCGGGTAGGTCGGCGGGACGTACTTCTGCAGCTTTGGCGGCGTGATCGTCGGACCCGCGGCTTTGGCGGCGGTCGCTGTGGCCGTGGCCGCCTGGGTCGCCGCAGCGCCGGTCGTCGCCGATAGCGAGGTCGTGAGCAGCACCGCAGAGACGAGGAGGACAGACAAACGCATGACGGCAGCATTGTGGCTGGTTTCAGCCACGGCAAGGGGGGCACATGTAAAGAAAGGTCCCGACGACGTGTGGTGGGCACGGCGCACGAGATGTGCGGTGCGAGCCTTTAGTCTAGCATCGGCGCCGCTGGCCGCCTGGTGGCCGCCGAATCGCAGTTCGTTATGTGCCTTTGCCCGGAGATCGACATGGACCCCGCCGACCCAGCAAACCCGCTCGCCCCGCGCGCTCCGACCCACAACGCCGTTGATTTCGACGCGCTCTGGACCTTGGGCGCCGCGCTGATGGCGGACGGCCCTGTCGTGACTGCAGAGGAGGTCGACGAGGTCGCCGAGGACCATGGGGTGCCGCGCGCCCACGCCTGGATGGCGCTGAGCTATGCGCCAAACGTGCAGGTTGAGCGCACCGCTGACATCGCCGTCGCGGTCTGCTGCGCTCGCTGCCAGCTTTGGGGAGCTGGGGATCTCGTCGCAGATCTGCTGGCACTGCGGGACGCGCGCACCGCTGCCGGCCGCCTCTCGTTTGATCTGGTGCCTCGCGGCTGTCTGAATCGGTGCAGCGACGCGCCGGTCGCCACCGGCGTGCTCGACGACGGCGTCGTCGGCTTCGTGAACGCGACCGCGGCGCAGGTCACTGAGCTGCTGGACGCTGTTGAGGCTGAGGCGGCCGACGCCTGACCGCGATCGAGGACGGTGAGCGCGGAGGCCGGCTACTGCGGTTCCGGCCACGTCGCAAAACGCGCCACGCGCGCCTCTGTCGGTGGGTGGGAGGCGAGGTAACGGAGCGCACCGTCGGCTGACGTCTTCTCCGGGTCTGTCCCGGTCGTCACTGGCGACCTATCCGGCCCGCCCGCGCTCGCCTGCAACCGTCGCATGATCACGGCGAAGTGGCGCGGTGAGATTCCCGCGTGAACCAGCGTCTCCAGGGCGAAGTCGTCGGCCTGGATCTCGTGGGCCTGCGAGAATTGGGCCTGCGCCAACGCCGCTGGCATCCCGGCCGCGACGTTGCCGAGCTCCGTCGCGTCTCCCAGCACCACGGCCACCAACACGCTGAGCGCCGCGCCTTCCAGCGCCATCCGCACGCCATGGCGGTGGTGCACGTGGCCAATCTCGTGCGCGAGCACGGCGAACAGCTGCCTGTCGTCGGTGGCGAGCGCGACGAGCTCGTCGGTCAGCAACACGGTGCCGTCGGGCAGGGCGAACGCGTTGGGCCCCACGCCACGGCGGAAATGCAGCGTTAGCGGCAGCGCGTCGTAGGGCGCCGCCAGCGTAAGAAAGCCGGCGCGCAGCTCGTCTTTGCGGGCTGTTTGCAGCCGTGACGGCTTGAGCACCGTCGTGTCCAGCACGCGCAGCGTCCCTGCGCCGACCTTGTGCGCCAAGTCGTCGGGCATGGCGATCGCGACCTGCTCCGCGGCCCAGGGCACCCCCCAACGCAGCCCGGCGAGGCCGCCCAGCATCACCAGCGCGCCCAGCGTCAGCGCGATCGGCCAGGCCGACTCCAGCCGCGCCAGCGCTCTGCCCTTCCAGCCTCGGCCCAGGGCGTGTTCCAGGGCCGCGAGCGCTTGCAGGTCCCGCGATTCGCCCCGCCCGCTGCCGCCGAAGTGAAACGTGCGCGCCGTGTCGCCCAGCGGCGGCGCGATGTGCAGCCGCGCTGGGCAGACGGCTTCCGGGTCGAGCAGCTGACCGTTCTCGTCGCGCAGCGTGAGGTAGTGGTTGGCGTCGAGCGCCAGCGTCGCCGCGACGCCTTCGCTGCGCTGGCCGTCAAACCACACCACCGCGACCTGCGTCGTGTGCGCCGCGGCGTCGTGGCGTGGCTGACGTGGTCGGTGGTCGGTGGGCATGGCCGGCTAGAATCCCAGGTCTAGGTCGAGCTCGCCCAGGTCCATCGCCGCGTCACCGAGCGCGTTGACGTGGTCTGCGCCCTCGCCAGCGTCCACGACCAGCGGTCCATGCGCCACCAACGTCAGCCGCGACAGGCGGTAGGCCGTCAGGCGGACCTTGGCCCAGGGCCAGGCGAGCCCCAGCGACAATACCAGCGCCACCAGGTTGCCGAGGTACACACGCAGCAGCTCAGCGAAGCGCTGCTCGGAGCGGACGGTGTGCGGGCCGACGCTCATGCCGCCGAAAAATAGGTTGGCCATGCGCGCCTTGAAAAAAGCGCTCGGGACCGTGAGCGCAGCGTAGAAGAGGGGCAACCCGATGATGGAGGCCATGGAGACTATCTGATCCATCGTCGCCGGGTCGTTCGCCTTTGTGCCTAGTATCGTCGGCAGCAGCTGACCGAGCGTGGCAATGCAGAGGATCCCGACAAAAAACAACGCGTAGACCGCCATCATCATCGGCACCATGTAGATGTAGAGCGTAACGATCTCGCCCGGCTGGGTTCGCCACGAAAAGGGCTGGTCGCCGAATCGGTGGTTGCTGGCGATGAAGTCCGCCCACATCCACTGCGTGTACGGCACGGCGAAACCGCAGGTGACCAGGGTCAACCCAACCATCTTGGCATAGAGCTGGTAGGCCACGGATATGGGCGCGTCGAAGCGAAAGCGGACGTTGCGCCACGCCGACTGTCGGGCGTTAAAGCGCAGCGCCGCGACGAGCAGGGCGGGGCTGGCGACCATGAACAGGGCTACACCGACCAAGTAGAGGACCGGGTCGAACGCTTGCAGCGCGACCAGGCAGCCGAGCAGCAGCACCAACACGACGCGACCCTTGAGGATCTGAATCGGGTCGGCCAGGTACTCAAACCCCGTGCCGTCGACCTGGGTGTGGCGATAGAAGTACTGCCGCGTCCGCTTCTTGGCCCACGCCGAGTAGACCCCGAGCGTGAGCAGGGAGAGCACGACGTTGACGATCCAAATGCGAAAGTACTCGCCGGCCTCGCCTGTGAACACGAAGGGCACGTCGCGTTGGATCGGCGTGATGGCCGGTGATTCGAACTCAGCGCTCACAGTGCACCTTCCTGCCGCTGTGGACGATGGTCGCCCTCTTCACTTCACAGGTTCGCCAGCCAGGGTACGTGGCGGCCGCCGCGGCGTCAGTAGGTGTCTCCAGGTTTCATCCGCTCGGCGACCGCGCTACACTGCGGCCATGAAAAATCTGCACCATCGTCGCCTTTTCGCCCAGATTCTCAGCCTCGCCGCCACCCTCACGTTCGCCGGCTGTGGCAGCGACGCGGACACGAAGCCCACCGCCGCCGCCGACACCACGCAGGCGAGTGACGCCGCGGCGGACACGGCGACCACGTCCGACGCCGCAACGGACGCCGCCGGAGCCGCCGATGCGGGCGTGCAGCCGTGCCCCGCCAACACCTGCGCCATCGCCCTCGCCGGAGGGGTGACGTGCGCGGTCGCCGGCGCTGGACCCGACGCGTGTCGCCGCTGCGAGCCCGCGAAATCAACCTCATCGTGGACCTCGCAGCCCAAGGCACCCTGCGACGACGGCGACGCGTGCACCACCGGCGACGCCTGCGACCTCAAGGACGTCTGCGCTGGCACCAAGATGAGCTGCGATGACGGCAAGCCTTGCACCGCAGACAGCTGCAAGGCCGGCGTCTGCGGCCACGACTTCACCTCGGCGGGGTGCGACGACGGCGACCCCTGCACCGGCGATGGCACCTGCGTGACGGGCGTCTGCAAGTCCGGATTGCCAAAGTTCTGCACCGACAACGACCCCTGCACCGCCGACACGTGTGTGGTCAGCACGGGCGCCTGCACGAGCGCGCTCGACCCGAACGCGTGCGACGACGCCAACAGCTGCACCACCGACAGCTGCGACAGCAAGAAGGGGTGTGACCACGTCACCCTCACCAAGGGCGCGACCTGCAGCGACACCGACGCGTGCACCCACGGCGAGACGTGCACCGCCACCGGCAGCTGCGCGAGCGGCACACCGTCGCAGTGCGATGATGCGAACCCGTGCACGACGGACAGCTGCGACAAGCAGCTCGGCTGCGTCAACCAGTTCAACAGCGCCAGCTGCACCGATGGCGAGGCGTGCACCACCGGCGACGCGTGCTCGGGAGGCATCTGCCTCGGCCAGAAGACGGCGACGTGTGCGGCCTGCAAAAAGACCTTCGGCGCGACCTCAGCGCAGCTTACGCAATTTGAGATCGGCGCGGACGGCGAGGCGACCAACGGCCTGGACGTGGATGGCGATCCAAAGACCTGCGCGCCGGCGGGCAAGTGCAGCGGCGGGGTCGACAACGCGTTCGCGAGCTTGGCGTTTGTGCTCAACCCCGCCCTCGCCAGCGCCGTGAAGTCCGGAGCGTTGCGCTTTGTCGCCGATTTTGACGGGTTCACCGGGCCCAACGTCTTCTTCAAGCTGCACCTGTACTACGCGGTGCTGAGCCCAAGCTCGGTGGCGAAGAGCTGCCAGCCGCAGAGTCAGCCCTGTGGCTGGTTGGTGAGTCAGCAGGCGTTCACGGCCAAGTGTGAGCCGCGGGTCACCTTCAACGACGCAAAGCTGGTGGGCACCACCCTGACTGCCGGCGGACCGGGGACGGTGTTTGCCATGGAGGTGAGCCTGGCCGGCGGCGACGCGACCTTCCTGGTGAAGGGCGCGCGGCTCGAGGGCACGCTCACGCTGGCGGCGGACGGCAAAACGGTGACGAAATTTTCGGGCGTGATCGGCGGTTCCATGACCGAGAAGGCCATCTTGAGCACCTTCGCTGGTCTACCCGACGACGCCTTCAAACCGCTCACCAAGGCCGGCGCGATGGCGCTAGTGAAGACGTTGCTGGTGCTAGACGTGGACGCAGACGGCGACGGAAAGCCGGAATCGACGAGCGTTGGCCTGAAGATCGACGCGCTGGGCGCGACCCTTGAGGGGCTGTCACCGCAATAGCGCCCCGCCGCCGTGGTGTGATCTCGGCTCGCGTAGAGGCTGCCGCTGGGCTGGGCGCGATGACGGAACCGGCGCGACCGCCGCAATCAGGACTGCACACGCCGGCTTGACCGGAGCCCGTCACCAACAGAGACTCCCGTCCCTTTGCCAGGAACGTCCATGATTCGCACGCTTGAAGCGCCCCCTCATTCGAATCGCCCGCCGGCTCGGTCCTCGTCGCGCTCGCGGTCCTCGTCGCTGCTGGTGTCATCGCCTGGCGCGTTGACCGTCGCGCTGACGGTGGCGCTGCTGCTGGTCGCCTGTGGCAAGCCTGAGCGGCCTCACCCGAAAGGCCCCGGGATCACCGAAGCGATCAAGGCCAAACACGTCGAAGAGGTGCCCAAGCCGAAGGTCGTCGCTGGCGAGTCGGCGTTGACGGAGGAGCAGCGCGCGATTCCATTGGCGACCATCGGCAAGCGGGTGATCACCCTCGGCGATCTGGAGGCGCGGCTGGCCTTGGAACCCGAGGCGATCCGGGCGCAGTACCACACGTTGGCCAAGCGCAAAGAGTTCCTGCTGAAGTGGGTGCAGTTTGAGGTGATGGCCGAAGAGGCGCGCCGGCAGGGGCTCGACAAAGACCCCGTCGTCCTCGACGCCGCCAAACAGCAGATGGTGCGCCGCCTGGTGCAGGAGTCGGTGCTGGGGACGATCTCTGCCGCGAGCATCACAGACGCCGAGATCAAGGCCTACTACGACAACAACCAGCGCCTGTATCACAAGCCGCTGCAGGTCGAAGTGCGCCACATCTTGCTGCGCGACGAGAAGCGGGCGCACCAGATTCACGCCGAGCTGAAGGCGGGCTCGCAGGGCTCGCCGGCGAAGCTGTCGTCGCTGTGGCAGGACTACGTCAAAAGGGTCAGCGAAGACAAAGCCTCGATTCCGTTTCTCGGGACGCTCGGTCTGGTCAGCGCGACGCCGCCGGTCGGTGCGACGCCAGCGGAGTTAGCGCGCCTCAACTCGATCCCTCAGAATCTGCGGGATGCCGCGCTCACGCTCGAGACCTACGCCCTCAGCGAGGTGCTGCAGAGCCCCCGCGGCTATCACGTGATGTATGCGGTGTCGCGCAGCCCGGCGGTCGACAAGCCGCTGGCGCTCGTCAGCGCCTCGATCAAGCAGCGCCTGCTGAAGCGTAAGCGAGACCTGGGCCGCGCGGCGCTCATCGATAAGCTGATGACCGACGTGAAGACCGAGTACGACGACGACGCCATCCGGTTGCTGCCGCTGCCAACGCAGCGCCGCCGCAAGCCCGCGAAGGGTGATCTGCAGCAGAAACCGGGAGGAGCTCACCATGGCCACTCGCATTAGCGCCAGCGTCGTTAGGGCCGCCGTCGCCAGCGCCGTCGTGGTCAGCACGATGGCCATGAGCAGCGCCGCCATCGCCGCTGAGCCCGCCCGCAAGGCGACGCTGCCCAAGGGCTACCAGCAGGTCGACGGCATCGCAGCGGTGGTCGGTCGCAAGATCATCACGGTGAGCCAGCTGGTGCGCGCACAGGCCCAAAACTCGGCGAGTCAGAAGCTGGTGCCAACGCGCAGCGCTGTGCGGCCGCGAAATCGCCGCGAGATGCTGCGACAGGTGCTCGACACCCTCATCGACAACCTCCTGGTGACCAAAGCCGCGACCAGCCTGGGGTTGACGGTGCCCGACACGGAGATCGACGCGCACCTGCAAAAGCTGCGCGACCGCAACCTGTGGGACATGGACGAGCTCCGCCAGAACGTCCGGAAAATGGGGTTCGCCGACATTCGTGCGTACCGCGAGAACGTGCGCGCCGAGAAGCTGCGGGTGAACATGATCCGCACCAAGTTGGGCGCGCGGCTGCGTATTGCTGAGGCGGAGATCAAGCGGGTGTTGGACCTTGAATACAAGGGTGGCACGCAGGAGGAGGAGCTGCACTCGCGGCATATCCTCATCAAGGTCGCCCAGGATGCGTCGCCGGTGGTGCTCAATCGTCTGCGAGACAAGGCGTGGATGGTGCACGATCTCGTCATCGCCAAGAAGAAGACGTTTGTGGACGCGGCCGAAGCGTTCAGCGACGACGAGGGCACCGAATACGGCGGAGATCTGGGCTGGATGCGCCGCTGGATGCTCGATCAGACCTTCGCCGCCGCGTTGTGGAAGCTGAAGAAGGGCGGCATCAGCAAGGTCGTGCAGACGCCGTTTGGCTTTCACATCATCCAGCTCGTTGAGCGACGGACGGTGCAGGCGAAGAGCAAGAAGATCTTGGAGCAGATGGTGCGTGCCCAGCTGATGGAGACCCAGTTCGTCAAGCTCTACGAGCAGTGGATCGCCGAGCTGCGGGCCAGCGAGCACGTGGAGATTCGGATCTAGCCTTTCAACACGCCGCTCTTGAGATCTTTGTCCGCCGGCTTGCTGCCAAACCAGATCGACCACACTGCGCTCATGAAGGCGCGGCCCCTGAACGTGGCCTTGTTGCGCTTGTTGAAGCTCAGGGTGATGCCCGTGGCCGGCGTGTAGGAGAAGCGAATGTCGGCCTTGTTCGTCAGCTTCGGCGGCATCGAGCGCTTGAGTTTGTCGACCAGCGGCGCGATCTGCTTGCGGGTGGCTTCGGGTACGTTGTCGCGGATTCCGTCGTCGATCCCCTCTCGCATTTTGTCGCCGTCGATGCCACGCAGCATGTGTAGCCACAGCACTTTGGGCTCGTTGGAGCTGATCAGATGTTTAGCGCTGCGCTTGTTGGTCTTCTGGTAGACGCCGATGGCGTACACCTTCACGAACCACTTCGAGCGCAGGCCGACACCGACGAGCTCAAGCGTCTCGCCGCCCTCCGTGATGGTGGCGGGGTAGGTGTAGCCGGCGATGGTCTTCGCGGCCGCGTGCCCTTGGTTTGGCGTCGCGAGCAGCCCGGCGGCCAGCAGCAACGCGGTTGCGAGCGCACCGAATCGGTGGGTTGACTGGATCATTGCGGTCCTCCTGTGGCGGCTGAAACACGATCAGCCTGGACTCATTTACGGCCTCGACACGCGACCAGCCCGGCCCTGATGCTCGATCGAACTAGCCCGAGCGACGCGACTGCTGCGGTCCCGGCTCAAGGGCGAAGTGGCAGTCCGAGTGTGCCCCAGCTTGTACGAGTCGCCTAGGGTCACGATTCGATGTTTGAACATCGCGCGGCGCCGTCGCCTGTCTGGCTGTCACTGCGCGCCGTTGTATCCGCGCTGGCGCGGTGGCGGCCCGCCCGTGTACCGTGCCGCGCATGAGTGATCGTCCCGACATGCCCCGGCCTCCAGACCCACGCGACCCAGCTGCTGTGTCGGCTGCCGCCGCCGACCGCCTCGTCGCGTCACGACCGCGCCCCGCGGTTCCGGCGCGAGAACGCCGATTTATCGGCCGTGCAGTCGCTGACGTGCACGCGCCACGTCGCGATGTGCCGCTGCGCGCGCCCGTCGACGGGATCCGCCGGCTCGTCGATTGGCTCACGCCGAGCTTCTACATCGATCTGGGCCGGCCCTGTAATTCGGCGTGCCTGTACTGCGCGGTGCCGCCCCACGAAGACGCGCAAGGCTTCACCCCGATGACGGAGGTGCCGGACATCATCGCCGCTGGGCAGCAGGTGGGTTGCGATCGCGCCATCCTCATCGGCGGCGAGCCGACGATCCATCCCCATCTCGGTGATGTCCTCGCGATGCTGCGTGACGCCGGCTTGCCCAACGACCACATCGTCATGACCAACGGGCTGCGTCTAGCCAAAGCGGGCTTCGCCGACGCGCTGGTGGCGGCCGGAGTCGGCACTTACCACGTCTCGATCGACACCGCTGATCCGGCGGTCTACGACGACCTCTCCCGCTCCGTCGGCCGCCATGGCGTGCAGGCCCTCGGCTTCGAAGCGGCGTTGCGCAGCGGCGCCAACGTCTACGTCTACACCGCGGTGACGGCGCTCAACGCCCCTGGCCTCCCCGCCCTCGCCGCCTGGATCGCCGCGCGTGCCGCGGCCGTCGGCTGCCCGGCGCCGCCTTGGGTGTTGGCGGTCATCAAGCCGATCGGCGACGGATTGCGCCACGCCGACCGCCTGCTGATGGCGCCCGAGGACGCGGTCGCCGCGGTGCGCGCCGGGCTCCTCGCGGCCCAGGCCTGCGGTGTGCCCGTCGGGTTTCGCAACATCCAGGCGTGTTTGGCCCCAGATCTGGTGCGGTTCAACGTCGACTATTATCTCGACGACTTCAGCGTCGATGTGCGCAGCGGCGAGCGCGTGTCGTACTCCCACGAGGAGTACTGGCGCAAACCCTCCGACGCCTGCGGGCGCTGTGGTCACGAGGCGCTCTGCACCGGGATCTACGGCGAGATGGCGGAGCGGTACGGTCGGGCCGCCTACGTGCCCATCGGTCGCGTCGGGTTGCGCTAAAAGGCCGTACAACCAGCCTTCAAGCCGCCGCCCGACGTCGTCTGAGCAGCAGCCCAGCCATCAGCGCGATCGCCAAGGCCATCGGCGCCGAGCCATCTGCGGGCAGACCGCTGCGTTGCGCGCTGCAGCCGGAATCCGGCGTCGGCGCAAAGCTCGTCGTCGGCGCCAACCCCGTGTCCGCTGCATCTTGGCCGGTCACGCCGTCCAACGCAGCACCACCGCCGTCTTGCGGCGCCCCGGCGTTGCCATCGGGGGCTGCGATGTCCGCCTGCGGCCGGCCGCTGACGTCCGCGAACCTCGCGCCGCCAACATCCGATGTCGCATCGACCGCCTTCGCTGCATCGGGCTGGGTGGTGTCTGGCTCGCCAGCGTCGTTGTTGTTTTCGGAGTCGAACTTCAGGCTCGCGTCAGCTGCGGCGCCGTCTGAAGGTCCAGGTCCACTGTCCG
>ERZ889078.702-NODE-702-length-29362-cov-8.864230_pt1 | contig 29362 bp, 10 predicted proteins | sample MGYA00521266_ERZ889078 | MGnify/ENA primary metagenome ERZ889078 (study PRJEB32303, sample SAMEA104408618) | aquatic metagenome | biome: Brackish water; feature: Pelagic; material: water | place: Baltic Sea | collected 2014-06-16T06:34:00 | depth 76,534 m ...
CCGAGCCAAAGACCACGACATCCGCTTCGTAGAAGACAACTGGGAATCGCCCACCCTCGGCGCCTGGGGCGTGGGCTGGGAGGTCTGGCTGGACGGCATGGAGGTGACCCAGTTCACCTACTTCCAGCAGGTCGGCGGCCTCGATCTCGACCCGATCCCGGTCGAGCTCACCTACGGTCTCGAGCGGCTCTGCATGTACTTGCAGGACGTCGACAGCGTCTACGATCTGGTCTGGACCCGCGGCCCCGACGGTCGCGCCATCTCGTACGGTGAGGTCAAACATCAGGACGAGGTCGAGTTCTCGAAACACAACTTTGAGCTCGCAAACGTCGAGCTCCATCTCGATCAGTTCAATCGATTCGAGACGGAGGCGCTGCGGTTGTGCGCGGAAGAGCCACCGCTGGTGCTGCCCGCCTACGACTATGTGATGAAGGCCAGCCACGCGTTCAACGTGCTGGACGCCCGCGGCGCGATCAGCGTGAGCGAACGACAGAAGTACATCGGCCGGGTGCGGACCATGTCGCGCGCCGTCGCGCACGGCTACGTCGAGCTGCGCTTCCGCCTCGGATTGCCCCTCTGCTCACCGGAGGAGCGCACGGTCGCGATCGCGATCCGTGAGGCGACGATCGCAGCGGAAGCGGCGCGTCTCGCCAAGAAGAGCCGGAAGCACGCCAAAGATGACGACGCCAGCAACCAGGACAAGCGCGCCAAAAACGCGAAGAAACCAGCCTCAACGGACCCTTCGTCGGCGACGGCATAGGTGGAGGGAGCGACCATGAGTGACGCGACCAAAGACCTGGAAAGCCAGGCGCTACTCATCGAGTTGGGATGTGAAGAGGTCCCGGCGTCGATCGCGCCGCGGGCGGCCAAAGCGCTGCTTGACGGCCTGGTACGCCTCCTCGACGCCGCCGGGCTCAGCCACGGCGAGGCGCGCTGGCTCGGTACGCCGCGGCGCTTGACCGCGCACATCGAGGCGGTGCAGGTGCGTCAGCCTGACCGCGTCGACGAGCTGGTCGGTCCGCCGGCGCGGGTCGCGTTTGATACCGACGGCAACCCGACGCGCGCCGCCTTGGGGTTCGCCCGCGGCCAGGGCGTCGATCCCTCGGGCCTCTACGTGTTGGAGACGCCGAAGGGCGATTACGCCGCCGCGAAGAAGTCGGTCTCCGGTGAGCGGGCCGACGTGCTGCTCGCGGCCGCGCTGCCCGATCTACTCCGCAACCTCCCGATGCCAAAGCGCATGAAATGGGGTCGGCAGGCGGAGCCCTTCATTCGACCCGTGCATAGCTTGGTCGCGATTTTAGGTGACCGCGTCATCGACGTCGAATTTGCCGGTGTACGCGCTGGCCGCGACGCCGCCGGGCATCGCTTTCTCGGTGGCCCAGTGCCGTTATTGACGGCGGACTACGCGCTCTACGTCGCCCTGCTGCGCGTCGCGCACGTCATGGTCGATCCAGCGGAGCGTCGCGCGGTCATCCTCGCCGCGGCCGAGACGCTGGCGGCGGAGGCCGGCGGTACGCTGGTGGACGACCCGGTGACGCTCGATGTGGTCACCTGGTTGGTTGAGTGGCCGTTCCCGTTGTTGGGCACCTTCTCCGCCGCGTTTCTTGAGATCCCGGACGAGGTCACGATCATCACGCTGCGCGAGCATCAGAAGCTCTTCACCATTCGCGGCGCCGACGGCAAGCTCCTCAATCGCTTCGTGGCCGTCGCCAACACGCTCAGCGAGCAGAGTCGCGCCGTCGTGGCGGAGGGCAACGCGCGTGTCGTCAGCGCGCGCCTCTCGGATGCGCGGTTCTTCTACGACGTCGATCGCAGCAAACCCTTGGCCGACTTTGTGGCCAAACTCGACGGTCGCATCTACCTGCAGGGCTTGGGTTCAACGTTGGCGAAGGTGGCCCGCCTCGAGGCGCTCGCCGATCATCTCGCCGCTGAGGTCTGCCCGGACCACGCGACGACCACACGCCGGGCCGCGCATCTGTGTAAGGCCGACTTGGCGACCCAGATGGTCGTGGAGTTCACCGCGCTGCAGGGCCAGATCGGCGCGGATTACGCTCGGTGCGCCGGTGAGAGTGACGCGGTCGCCGACGCGATCGCAGAGCACTACCAGCCGCGTTTTGCCGGTGACGCGGTGCCAGCCACAGCCCCGGGCGCCGTGGTCGCCATCGCCGACAAGCTCGACGCCATCGTCAGCTGTTTCGGCCTCGGGCTCATCCCGAGCGGCAGCCAAGATCCCTACGCTCTCCGGCGCTCGGCGCTCGGGATCGTTCAGATCTTGGTCGCCAAAGGCTGGCGCATCTCCCTCAGCGGGCTTATCGCCGCCGCCGTCGAGGCCATCGACGACGGCGACCTGATCACCCGCGGCGACGCGCTGATTGAGCAGGTGCTCGCGTTCTTCGAGGGGCGACTCAAGCACTGGTTGTCCGAGAATCAGAGCTCGCAGCTGTACGCAGCGGACACCGTTGAGGCCGTCTTGGCCGCTGGTTTCGATGACGTGCCTGCCGTCTTTGACCGCGCGGCGGCGCTCGCCACGGCGCGTCGAGGCGACACCTTCTTGCCGCTCGCCGCCGCCTTCAAGCGGGTCGCCAACCTCGTCAAAAAGGCCGACGCTGGCCCAGACGCCCGCGTCGACGAGGCGCTCTTTGAGCTCGACGCCGAGCGCGGCCTCTACTCCGCGGCGACTGCGCTCTCGGGGGGGCTCGACGCCCAGCTCTCCGACGGCGATTGGGACGGTGCGCTCAGCGCGCTCGCGACGCTCAAGCCCGAGGTTGACCGCTTCTTTGACGATGTCATGGTGATGCACGAAGACCCGGCGCTGCGGCGCAATCGCTTGGCGCTGCTGCAGCACACCGCGCAGCTCTTCGCGCGCATCGCGGACTTCTCCCGCATCCAGGCTTGACCCGTGGCTGTCTTCTCCCGCGCGCTGCGCGCACGTTTCCCCGCTACGGCGCTCGCCAAGTGGTTTGCGATCGCCCTGGTTGCGCCGCTGCTCGCGTCGCCGCTCAGCGGCTGCAACGACGAGATTGGCCTCCCGGCCTACACCGGCACGGGGGTGCGGTACCCCACGGCGTTGGTCGCCGACCCGTCTGGGCGTTACGTCTACGTGGTCGGCGCGAACTTTGACCGAGGCAACCGCGGCGGCATCGTCTCGGTGCTCGACACAGTCGCCGGCGGCTGGGCGGACGGTGGACGCGTCGAAGTGCCCACGTACGCGTCCGGCATCACCCTGCAGGCTGACGCGCTCGGGGCCGGCAAACATCGGCTTTTTGTGCCGTCCCGCGAAGACGACAGCATCAGCGTGATCGACGTGACGCCCGTCGCCGGCGCCGCGCCCGTCCTCGGCTGCGGCGCGCCCGCCAACGACATCGGCCCCTGTGGTGACGCCTGGCGCATCGGCGGGCTGGAGAAGGGCGACCTCAACGTCGGCCAAGATCCCGTCTCTGTCACCCTCGCGCCGGGACACGACGGCCAATCTCTGCTGCTGCACGTGGCTGCGTCGGTCGGCGGTCGCCTGTCGACGTTCGGCGTGAAGGACGGCCCTGGTGGCGGCGTCGTCGCGACCGCGCTGCCGGCGTTCACCCCCGGCGGGACGGGCGCGAGCCCGAGCGCGTTGCTGCGTTCGCCACTGAGCGGTCGAATCTACGTGGCCGACGTGCGCCGCAACGCGATCTACGCCTACCAACTCGACGCCACGACCAGCGCGAGCGAGACCGCGTGGTCGGTCCGGCTGCACAACCCGATCGCTGGCCTGCCGGTCGCGTCCGGCAGCGAGTTCAGCCGCTCGATGGCGCTCTCCGCCGATGGTGGCCGCCTCTATGTCGCTTACCGGAACCCAAACGCGCTGTTGATCATCGACACGGCGCCGGACGCCACCGGGCAGCCCATCGATAGCCACGTCGACACGATCGGCCTCGGCGGCCGGCCCGCGCAGGTGGTGCTCGCCCCGACCGGGCCAGGCGGCCGCGAGCTAGCCTACGTCAGCTGCTTTGGCACCGACGACATCTGGGTCGTCGACCCCGAGGCGCGCAGCGTCGTCGCCGTGGTGCGCTTGCCGCACTCGCCGTACGGGCTCGCTGTGGCCAACGTGCCTGGCCGTGGCTGGACGCTGTATACCGGGCTGTTCAGCCAGCATCGCATCGCGGTCATCGACCTCGATGAGGGCGATCCAGAGCGCCACCAAGTCAGCGCTTTCATCGAATAGTCCTGGGAGACCTCATCGTGATCTTGCCGATCTCCGCACCTCCGGGTGCCGCACCATTCGTCGGACCACGCGCCGTCGCCGCGATCGTGCTGATCCTGCTGGCTGCCTGTGGCACCACCACGCCGGTGCCACCGGATGGCCTGCGCAATCCTCGTGGCATCGCGCTGGCGTGCATCGAAGGGGGCGCGGCCAAGGCGCTCGCGACCTGCGCCTCTGACAAGAACGTGCGGGCTTTCATTACGGGCGGCGGCGTCGGCTCCGTGTCCATCGCCCGGCCGCTCGACAACGCGTGGCTGGACACCGATCCGAGCGTCCCCGGCTTCACGCCGCTCATGGTGGGCGATCTACCGCGCGCGATCATCGGTGACCCGTCGGAGCCTAAGTGGCTGTACATGACGCTGGCCCTCGGCGCAGAGCTGGTGCGCATGGACGCATCGGCGCCGGCGCTCAGCACGCTCACGCGCACCAAGCTCACATTTGTGCCCGCCGGGTTAGCCACGACCACGATCCCGACCGCGCGGCTCTACTTGGCGGACACCGAGGGCGGCGCGATCTGGCGCCTTGAGCTAGCGGAGTTTGCCACCGGTGGCGCGCTGACGAAGATCCCGGTGGGCGGATCGCCGCGCGCCATGGTCGCCGTTGCGGGCACTGGCCACCTCTATGTGGCGCACCGTGATCATGCGCACGTCACGGTCGTCAGCCTCGCCGACGACACGATCGTCAAGCGCGTCTCACTCGGGCCCGCCTGCAGCGACGGACTCGACAATGACAATGACGGCAACACCGACGGCGCGGACTCCGGCTGCGATAGCCCGGACGATCGTTTCGAGGGCGACCCCGAGGTGGGCGGCAACTGCAGCGATGGCCTCGATAACGACGGCGACGGACAGACTGACGCCGCCGATCTGGGCTGCGCGGCCAGCGCCACGGTGGATGCGTGCCGGGATGGCATCGACAACGACGGCGACGGAAAGACTGATTATCCGGCAGATCCGGGCTGTATTGGGTTCGGCAGCACGTCAGAGACGTGGGACGCTGGCAGCTGCGGTGACGGTATCGACAACGACGGCGACGGGACGGTAGACACGGCCGATTCGGACTGCGCCAGCGCGGACGCCGACACGGAGTCCCCGGCCGTGGCGGCCGGAACCCGAACGGCGTGCAACGATGGCATCGATAATGACGGAGACGGCAAGACCGACACCGACGACGCGGACTGTCCAACTGCGACCGGCGACGGCGAGCAGCGGCCAGCCTGCGATGACGGCATCGACAACGACGGCGACGGCAAGACAGATCTGGCTGACGACGCGTGCACGCACCGCGGCTCAGCGAGTGAGGTGGCCGCCGATGTGGCGCCGATCTCCAGCATCGCGGCCACGTTCGGAGGCAAGTGGGTGGTGGTGACGCATCGCCGAAAGCGCGCCGCGTTCATCATCGACACCGCGACACAGTCGGTCGTCCATCCGGGCACCGGCGCCACGTTTCGCCGGCCTTCCATGCTCGACGCGCGCGACGGCGTGGACGGCGTGGCCCTCGGCGGCCAACCGCTCGCGCTGGCGCCGATCACGTTCTCGGGTCGCGACGCGATGGCCGTCACCCTGCAGCTGGGTGGCTTGCTGGTGCTTTCGTTTGACGTCGTCGTCCCGGTCGACCCACCTCAGAAGGACGCGACGGGCAAGCCGGTGACCAAGGTCGAGGAGCTGATCGGCCTCTCACCGGATCCCAAAGGCGTCAGCAACGTGAGCAAGGCGCAGCGGCCCTTCCTCACGGTGAACGACCAAGTGGTCGATCTGGGCACCAAGCCCCCCGGTCGCCACGCTAACTTCGGTAGCCTGAGTGAGGAGAAGACCGCGACCGGGTCCACGCGCTACTTCGGCTTGACCCCGAGCGACCAGGTGCAGGAGCACCGCACTGAGCAGTGGCGCGTCCGTGCGCAGGGTCAGATCCCAGGTAGCGAGCGCCACACGGGCCGCTTAGTCAGCGCGACGACTTTGGCCGATCCCAGCGCGGATTTTTGTCGGTTGGGGGTCGTCGCCGGCGACCTGCTGCTGTTGCATCGCGGCCCGGGCGCGGCCGAGTGCGCCGGGATTACGGGCGATACGGTGCGCTACCGCGTGGTTGAGGTGAACCCCACATCCCTGAAGCTTGCGACGACGGGTGGGGTCGTGGATGTCGCCGTGACCATGGATAACCAGCTCAAGCCGCCAGCGCCCATCGCCGCGCCGCCGCCCTCACCGGCTTGTTTCGCGCGCCGGACGATTCACTACGAGATTAGGGCTGACGGTTGGCTCGTGGAGGGCCTGCGCACTGGGCTGCTCTCCAGTCGCGGCCGCGTCGGAGCGACGTGCGCGCCGTTCGCCAACGACGACCTGACCCAGGCCGCGCGCATCGTCAGCGCCACGCTGAAGCCCGACGCCGACGTGGCCACCATGAGCTGCCCGCTCGCCCTGGCTGACGCCGCGCTGCTACAGACGACGCCTTACGGCGGCGCGACGGTCGGCGCGCTGTTGCCCTTCAAGAATCTGATTTGGTCCGGGACGCTGTTGCCCGGCTGCGCGCCGTCAGACGTGCCAGGCGGCCCGCCAGCGCTGCTCGTGCCGGTGCGCGACACGACGTGGACGTACCAAATCACGCGCGGGTTCTCGCCAGATTTCGCAAGTGTGGGGACCAACCCCGTCGCGATCATCAGCGGCCTCGGGCGTGGCTATGTCTGGGTCGCCGATCAGGGCGCCGGCACGCTGTACACAGTCAAGCTCACGCCGGGACTGAACAACGACGTACAGACGCTGGATTGAGCGGGTAGCGGCGCGGGCGCTTGTTGGCTAGTCGCGCCGCAACCACGCGCCCACGCAGAGCTGTCGCCAGTCATTTGAACCGACCGCCTCGATCTCGATCTCCAGCTTGTTGGGCCCCGTCGCGGCGGCCTTGTCGCCCAAGGCCACGAGATGCAGCGTGCCGGCCCGAGTCATCTTCGGCAGCGGCACCGCGACACCGTTCAGCCGCACGCTGAGCTGCGCGTCCAACCCGCGCGCGGCGTTGGCGTAACCCAGCAACAGCGTGAAGTCCTGCAGCGGCCCCAGATCGCCAAACACCATGCGCTTCTTCGTGCCCGCCGTGGCCGGCTGCAGATAGAGCATGTCCCGCACATCGCGCGCCCGAAGCCCGCTCGGCGCGTCGCCCGCCCAGCGGCTGAACTTGCACTGATGGCTGATATCGACGCCCCAACCTTCCCAGTATTGGCCCTCGAGGCGGCTGCATTCCCAGTGCTGCGTGTTCGGGTTGAGGTAGTCACATGGCGTCGTGCGACCGCGGCTGATGCGGGTCACTTTCGCGCTGGAAATACGGTCGGCCAGCGTGTGCCGCGCGCCGTGGCGCTGCAGCAGGCTGCCCCCACCGACCCCGACCAACCACACCAAGATGACGCCGCCGGCGACGAGGCTCACGGCGCGATCGGAGCGCAGGCCGCGCGTGGCGATGGCCTCCTCCGCTCGCGCAAAGGGCATCGCGAGGCCGAGCGGGCTGAGCAGCAGGCACGGCAGATAGAACCGCGCCCACACGTAGTCATATTTCGCATGCACCAGCAGGTAGGTCGTCAACACGAGCAGAGGCAGCAGCGCCACCGGGCCAGCGCGGCGGACTCCGAAGACCCCCACCAGCGCGCCGGCCGCGAGCACCAGCCCCCGCGGCCAAAGCCCCTGCCAGCCATTGGTGAGCTGATCGAACAACCCCGGCCAGAAGGGTTGATTGAACGCAGCCGCAGCGGAGTCGACCAAGATCTTGCCGTGGGTCGACACGACGATGCTGTGATAGCCGCTCCTGAGTGGATGACCAAACATGACCAGATTCATCGTCATCGCGGCGAGCAGCACCCCAAGGGTCGCCAGCGCCGGACGAACCATGGGTCGCACCAAGTCCGCCAGCGGCGGAAACAACGCCCGGTGATTACCGCCACGCCACGCCTCAAGCACCTCCCACGCCACCGCGACAAAGGGCAGCGGCAGCCAGAGCAGGTTCGTCGGTTTGGCGACCACGGCGCAGGCGAAAAAGAACGCGGAAACACCGCGATTACGGGCGATCAGCGTGACCAAGCCGACGCCGAGCAGCGCGGTGTAGAAGATGTCGTTGGAGAACGTGTAGGTGTTCTCAAGCACCAGCCCGCTCAGGGCGACCGGCAGCGTGGCGGCGAGGGCGGTCGTGGGCCCCGCGTAGCGACGCGCGACGACGTAGCCACACGCCACGATCGCCGCTGCGGCGAGGATGTTGAAGACCAAGACCCCCGTCGCCCCCAGCAGCGCATAGAGCGGCAGGGCAAAAACGGCGATAAGCCACGGGTGTTTGGGATAGTAGGAGACCCCGTCCGCGCCCAGTGACAGGTTGCTCCACGCTTGGTCCATCTCCCGGTAGTGCGGTAACCCGCCCTTGTACCAGCTCATCGGATGGTAGGCGCTCATCTCCAGCCAGCCGCTGTCGAGCAGCGCCCGCTCCATGGTCAGGTAGAACGCGCTGTCGCCCTTCAGAAACGTATACGGCGACCACGCGCTCGCGGCGACGCCCGCCAGACCGAGCACGGCCGCGAGCCAGACCAGCCAAGCGCGACCGGGGCGGGGGGTCATAGGCTGGCCTCGTCGATCAGGTGGACACGCTCGACACGTACGTCGACCGCACCCCGGGCCAGCACGACCGCGAGCGACTGACCGACCGTGATCTGCGCCGCGTCCCGCACGGCCACGCCCGTCTCTGCGTCCCGCGCGATGCTGTAGCCACGCCCGAGCGCGGCCCTGGGATCCAGGCCGCGCAGCAGCGCCGCGGCCTGCTCCAGCTGGCGGCGCTGCCGGTTGAGCAGGGCGCCGCTGACCGCGAGCCCGCGAAGCGCAGCCGCCGAGGCGTGGTGCTCAGCGCGCGCCGCGCCCAGGCGACGCTGGAGCGCGGCCCGCAGCGCAGCGTCCGCCAGATCCAACCTGCGCCGACGCTCCCCGAGTTGGCGCACCGGGTGGGCGCGGTGGAGTCGGGCCCGCAGCGCCTCGTGTGATCGACGCAGCCGCGCCAGACGGCGGCCTTGCGCGGCCGCGAGGCGGACGCGGCTGTTGTCGACGGCGTCGCGCCGCCGCGCTACCAGCGCGTCCCCGTTCCCGAGTCGCTCAGTCAAGAGGTCGACGTGACGCCGGTCGGTCAGCAGCCGTCTCGTCATGACGCCGGACATCCGCGCGCTCGCTTCCCGCAAGCTGAAGCGTAGATCGACCATGCGCGGCACGACGCGCTCCGCAGCGACGCTCGGCGTGGCGGCGCGCCAGTCCGCGACGCGATCGGAGAGCAGCGTGTCACTCTCATGCCCCACGGCGCTCACAACCGGCGTGCGACAGGCCGCGATCGCTCGCGCCACGGGCTCCATGTTGAACGCCCAAAGATCTTCGATCGACCCGCCGCCGCGGCCGACGATCAGCACATCGCACAGCCCGGACTCGTCGAGCGCCCGCAGGGAGGCCGCGATGCTCTCGCTGGCACCCTGGCCCTGGACCTGCGCAGGCGCGATCACGATGCGAACCGGGTACCGCTCGTGCAGCACCCGCAACATGTCCTGCAACGCGGCTCCGGTCCGCGCCGTCACGATCCCCACACAGCGCGGCAGCGCCGGCAGCGGCCGCTTCCGCTGAAACAGCCCCTCACTCTCTAACTGCGCCGTGAGGCGTTGCAGCTCCGCCCAGCGCTCGCCAATCCCCGCCTGTTCAACCTGCGTCACGATCAGCGAGTAGGCCCCGCCGGCCACCCACAGGTCGACGTAGCCGTGGCAGATGATCTCCTGACCCGGCCGCAGCTCGATGCCTTGACGCTCAACGGTGGTGCGCCACGCCGTGCACCGCAACCGCGCGCCCGTGTCCTTGAGCTCGAAATACAGATGACCACGCGAGAGCCGCGGACCGCTCACCTCGCCCCGCACGCGTAGGCCGCGCATATCGCGCAGACGCTCCTGCACCGCCTGGTTGCAGCGGGTCGGTGTCCAGATGGCGCCGGTGTCGGCCGATGGTTGAGAACCCCAGGTCATGACGGAATCCCAGGGCAATCGTGCGATCGTGTCAAGCCGACGTGATTTTGAGGAGGTTCTTCTTCCCCGTCACCCGGCCGCGTTGTTCAGCCGGCGCTGTTCACCCGGCGCTGTTCACCCGGCGGCGCTCACAGCGCGGTGCCTCGCTCGCGCGGTGGCGGTGGCAGCGGCAGCAGGGCGCGAACCCGGTCCAGCTCGGCGCGATGCAGTCGGTAGTGCTCGACAATCACGTAGTCCGCGAGGGCGTGATCAGCGCGGGCCTTTGGATCGGCTGGATCGAGCGTGTACAGCAACGAGACCCCTCGTGTGTCGGTCCGTTCGCCCACAACGGCCAGCATCGCGCGCGATTTTCGAGGCGCCTGTTTGCCCACTTGGCGAGGCCTAATCGTCACCAGATCGCCAGGCAAGTAGCTGTCGGCCGCAGCGATTCGCCACTCGGTCGGCAGCTGCGTGGCAAAACGGTCGAGGAATACACGCAGATTGCGGCCTGACAGCGCTCGCCGTCGTTCACCCTCGCTCGCCTGAGGTCGACGCCGCAGCCCGTACGCGTGCGGTTCCCGATAGCGGTGCAAGATGACCGCGGTGCGCAGCGGAAAGCCCACCTGATGCAGGGCCCGCTCGACGAGGTCAGCGCCAGATCCTTTCACTGCGTCAAGATCAGGCACCGACCCAATCGTCGCGATCACGCCTCGAGCGACGTGGTCCCGAGCCGTCGCCAACATCGCGCGCGCGACGGGATCAAACGCCGCCATCGGTTGGGCCGCGAGCAGCCCGCGGGCCGGCAGACGCACCTTCTTCGGCCCGGCCGGTCGCACGACCAGCGACGGTCGCGACGTCGTTTTTTCCAGGCTGCGCTTTGCGCCGGCGAGGTCATCACCGATCTCCGTTGTCCACAGATAGACGCCACCCAACATGAGGGCGAGCACGAAGAGCTGCTTCGGGCGCTGGCTGGAACGGGCGCGGCGACGCTGACCGAGAACGGGACCCTTCGACATGAACCTACTGTGGATGGGCCCTACGGCGAGGCGAGGACGACGGAGACGTTGGAGACCCGTAGGCCATAGCGGCGCTTCGCCGACCGCGTCAAACCGCGCCACGCAAGTGATCGAAATCGCTGCGACTGTGGACGGACAGGGTCGGCGACAGCCGCCTATGCGTGCTGCTACATCTATGAATTTTTGTTGGTATCTCCGGCCGTTCGCGCGTCGATCACGGCCCGATTTTGCCCTGTGGATAACTTCTGTCGGTCTCGGATACCCAAAAACCAGCGACTGCAGGCCACAATCGCCGTGATCAGACCGGGTGACTCGGAATAAGTGCGCCGGGATGCGCCTTGATTGGCCAGGGCTCGCTGTCGCGGCAGTGGGGTCGTCGGTCACCTAGTTGCGCTGCGGGCGCATCTAATTATATTGCGGCGTCCAAGGCGCCCCGGCGGCGCCTCCGGGCGTCCATCGCGGTTGGCACGACCCCAGTCGCTGGTGGTCGTGGTTTGCTTCAGTTTCACCAACATAATCCAAGTTTTCCCGTGTCACAGCTCCGTTCTTCGTACCCGTGACACCCAGCCATCCGGTCTACAACTCGACACGAGCGACCGGACAACTTTGAGAGGAGAGAAGCCATGAGCAAGGCGGAGGCACAGACCATGACCGAGCGTCGCGGGCTGCCAGAGAACCCCAACCTGCTCTACGCCCTGCTCGCGGTCCTCGCCGTCGGGCTGGGCGTAGCGGTGTACCTGCTGCGGAACAAGCTGATGCTCCAGTCGGGGCTGGCGGTCTCCACAAGCTGCAATTTCGGCGGCAAGCTGAACTGCGACGCCGTGAACACCTCGCCCTACAGCACGATGTTCGGCATGCCGACGTCTTTTTGGGCCATCCCGACGTACGCGACCATGTCGTTTCTGACCTGGCTCGGTATCAAGGGCACGACCGCCACCGACGCGGAGTCGCGGAATAACGGTCGCATCGCGCTCGCCGGCGTCAGCATGATCGCGATTTTGGCGGTCGTGGACGCGATGTACATGGGCTACGTCATGGTCGAGAAGATCGGCTTCATCTGTGTGTACTGCCTCAGCCTCTACGGCGTCGCGCTGGCGAGCGCTGGCCTCGCGGTCAGCCAGGGGCCCAAGAGCATCGGCGCCGCTTTCTCCGAGAGTTTCCAAGCCATCACGAGCTTCAAATCGCCGGTGGTGCAGGCCCTCGGCGTGTTGCTGGTGGTGGGCATGGCGAGCTACATCGGCACCAACCAGTGGTCCAAGGCGATGGACGCAGAGGCGATGGCGATCGCGAAACGTGGCGGCACGTCGGCCCCAGCTGGCGTCGCCGAGGGCGCGAAGCCGACCGTGGTCGCGCAGGCGGCCCCTGCCGCTGTCGCGCGTGTCGTGCCGACAGGCAAGGACTGCGCTGACGGACCACAGATCAATCCCAACGACGCCAAGATCGGCGGCAAGAAGACGAAAGAAGACGGCTGGACAGAGGTGGCGTGGCCCATCGACGAGGACTGTGAGTTTGTGCATGGCCCGCGTGACGCCAAAGTCACCGTGATCAAGGTCGCCGACTTCCAGTGCTCCTACTGCCGCTATCTGGCCCTGACCCTCGACGCGGTCATGAAGGACTACGAGGGTAAGTCGGTGCGCTTCATCATGAAGAACTTCCCGATGAATGGCCGCTGCAACCCCCAGATGTCGGGCTACGACAAGCACCCCAACGCGTGTGAGGCGTCGTGGGCTGGGCGCTGCGCTGGTATCCAGGGCAAGTTCTGGGAGATGCACGATAAGCTCTACGCCAACCAGCAGGCCCTCGCCGCCCACCAACTCGACGCCTACGCCGTGGAGATGAAGCTCGACATGACCAAGTTCCGCACTTGCATGAACGATCCGGGCACGAAGAAGGCGATCCGCGACGACATCACGGTCGCCTACAAGGCCGGAATCTGGGGCACGCCGCGCACCTACATCAACGGTCGCCTCGTCACGGGGTCGGGCTCGAAAGCCATCTTCAAGTACCACATCGACGAGGCCCTCAAGGCCGCGGACTCGGGTGGGAAGGTCGCCGCTGGGGCGAAGGTCATGGCGCCCATCTCGGACGGAACGACGATGATCGCGGTGTCCAACGCCGGCGGCAAGACGTTCTACATGGATCCCTACGAGGGCAGCGTCGACAAGAGCGGCAAGGCCGTCAGCAAGCCCGGCGCGATCCCGGCACGTGTCTCCTGGCTTGACGCCAAGGGCGCCTGTGAGAAGGCCGGCAAGCGCCTGTGCTCCGAGCAGGAGTGGGTCACCGCCTGCGCTGGCGAGCCCGCTGTCGACAACAACAACAATGGCATGTTTGGCGACGACGCCGTCGAGGGGTCCATGTATCCCTATGGTAAGTTCTACTCGGCGGAGACCTGCAACGATCAGGGCGACAAGTACCACGGCAACGCCATCGCGGCTGGCTCCCTGAAGGGCTGCCGCACGGCGAGCGCGGTGTTTGACCTCGCCGGTAACATCAGCGAGTGGGTCGGCGAGAAAGAGGACAAAGCCACGCTGATGGGTGGACACGCCTCGAGCACCGAGCGCGCGGCCTGCAACCAGCGCGCCTTCTCGGCCGGCATCGGCCGTCGCAATCACACCACGGGCTTTCGCTGCTGCGCGGACACCAACGTGAAGTCGGCCCCTGTCGAGATCAGCGCGCTGCAGCCCGTGATCAACTCGATGCAAGGTCAAATGATGCCCATTTTCACGGCCAAAGCCGCAGATGGCACGGTGATCGACACGGCGAAGTTCAAGGGGCACGTCACCCTCGTGAACTATTTCGCGTCCTGGTGTGGACCCTGCAAAAAGGAGTTTCCTTACCTCGTGCGCTACCAGAAAGAGCTGAAAAGCCGGGGTTTCCGCGTGGTCTCCATCGGCGTCGACAACACGCCGGAGCCCAGCATCGAGTTCGCCAAGAAGTTTGAAGCGAACTTCCCGACCATCACCGATCCGCAGTCGGTGTTGATGGGCAAGATGATGGTCTACTCCATGCCCGCGAGCTTCCTCGTCGATAAGACTGGGAAGATCGTGTACTCCCACACAGGATTCAAGCCGGAGGAGGACGCAGAGCCCCTCAAGCAGAAGATCCTCAGCCTGCTCTAGTCTGTTGCGAACGCAGCCCAGGTCGCCCGCGGTCGCAGCTGCGGTGGTCGTCACGGTGGCGCTCCTGGCGCAGTGCGGCTGCGCCAAGGGCAAGATCGCCGAGAACGTGCGCCTGCAAGACATCGGCGAGGGTCTGGAGTTCGCCCGCGTCGCGGCCGCGTACGGCGCGGGACCGCCGGTGACGACCTACGTGCTGCGCTTTCATCCGCGGCAGTGGTCGCTGCGCCATGTCAAAGCGGAGGAGACCGGGAGCCGACTCACCGACGCCGCTGGGTTCCGCAAGGTCAGGTCCGCCGCCGCGGCGTTCAACGGCATCTACTTCGACCCCAGCTATAAGCCGCTCGGGTTGATGGTGAGCGACGGAAAGGAGCTGTCCCGGCTGCGACGCGTTGATCACGGCGTCTTCACCGTCGCGGCGGCGGGACCAGGTCTGCAACACGCGCGCCGCTGGCGTGAGCCGGCCGGCCTCGATTTCGCGGCGGAATGCGGACCGCGGCTCGTGGTGGACGGCCTGCCCCTGCACTTCAAAGCCGGACTCGCGCGCCGCACCGTCCTCGGCTTTGACCCAGAGGGCCGTGTGTACGTCGTCGTCACACAAGGCGTGGTCGGGCTGGAGGATCTCGCCAGGTTCCTGGCGCGCCGCGTCAGCGACGGCGGCCTCGGTCTGCGCGGCGCGCTCAACCTCGATGGTGGCTCGTCGACGATGTTCGACTTGGCGTGGGGCGACGCTGCGGTGGCGGTCCGCAGCGCCGTGCAGGTGCCAGTCGGAATTGTTGTTGTGAAGCGACCGGGCAAGTGACAGAAATAGCGGGTCAATCGATCCAATCGTCGACAAAGTCTGCTATATACCCCGGCCCGCTGGACCCACGCCCCCCATTTTAGTCGCCAGAGGGGGCAGACCAACGTTAAGGAGGCGGCTCGTGAACCCTGCCCGCAGCATGTGGATGCGAACCCTAGCCTGGGTCGCGCTGACATCTTTTGCTCTCACTACCCTCGTGGCGCCGGTGTCCTTGCGGCCGATCGGCGTCGACCTCAGCAGTGGCGTCGCCTACGCGCAGATGGCTACGAAAGAGCAGCTCGCGATTATCCCGATCGCCCGACGCAGCGGGGTCGGCAGCGTCGCGCCCGCCCGCATCGAGGAGTACTTGCGGGCGATGATCGAGGCTGGCGCTGTGGTGCAGCTGGTGCCGCAGGACGTGGTGAAGTCGGCGCGACCGCGCTTCAAGCGTTCCGCTAGCGCGACGATGCGCTCGAACGCCGCCACCAAGAACCTCGCCAAGGCAGACGAGGCCGTGATCACGGCGCGTACGATGCTCCAAGACGGCAAAAACATCGGTACCTCGGTCAAGTTGTTCACCGCCGCGATCAAGCGATACGAGAAGTTCTTCGTCGAGCTCCGCGACTTTACAAATTATGTGGATGCCAACGCCCGCGCCGCTGAGGCCTACCTCAAGCTGGGTAAGAAGGGCACGGCCGCGACGTTCTTGACCCGCGCGCTGTCGATTCAGCCGACGCTCGTCACCAATCGCGGCGACAAGGACATGGCGAGCTTGCTGCAGCTCGTGCGTGGCCGCCTGGAGAAGCGACGCAAGGGCTCCATCCAGGTCGAGTGCGCGACGCCGGGCGCTGAGGTGTTCGTCGATGGCGTCAAGCTCGGTTCGGCGCCTGCCGTGGCCAAAGATCTCTACGCCGGCGTGCACTTTGTGCAGGTTCGCCATGAGAAGGCTGAGCCATGGGGCAAGATGTTCACGGTGCGAGGTCAGCTGATCAAGGCCGAAGCCAAGCTTGAGATGATGGAAGACCCGGCCCAGAACATTCACATCTCGGTACCGTACAGCAAAATCGCGCCCTACGCCGACGAGGGTAATTTCCATAACCGCCGTGTGCGCAACTACTCTTTCGTCTTCGCCCGGCAGATTCAGGTCCGCTTCCTGCTGTTCGGTGTGGTCGCGCCGGCGACGCGCGGTCTAGCCCTGCACGTCTTCTTGTTCGACGCTAAACAAAAGAAGTTCGTCGCGCTGGCGCCGGTCACGTTCAAGCGCAACCTCAGCAACATGCAGATGAAGATCCTTGAGGTCGAAGGCAACGTGCGCGCCGCGATACAGACCTTTCCTGTCGACAAGGAAGTGACGGCGCAGCCGGCGGTCTACACGCGCACCCAGGCCTCGGCCGCTGCGCCGGCCATCATGGTGACGCCGCCATCGACGACCACGCCATCGACGACCACGCCATCGACCACGACGCCTTCGACCACGACGCCGTCGACCGCGACGCCTTCGACCACGACGCCTTCGACCACGACGCCGCCGACAACGACCACCGAGCCGACGTCCCCCGTCGTCCGCACGACCACGCCGCCAGCCACCACAAAACCGACCCGCGACCCCTATGCCCACCTGCTCAAGGGGGATGACAAGAAGACGAGCGTCGTGAAGACCTGGTGGTTCTGGACCACATTGGGTGTGCTCGCTGCCGGCGGTATCACCGCCGCCGTGCTGCTCAATAACCAGCAACCGACCGCATCGACCAACTTCAAAGTCGACGCGCTCATCCAACTTTAAGGGAGGACCTGATCATGTTGCAGAAGCGCCTCATCCGGCTCTCTCCCCTCGCCCTGATCTTGCTCGCTACCCTGAACGGCTGCAGCACAGAGGTGGCCGCGCCGACGCAAGGCCTGGCTGTCGCCATCAAGGGTCCGCTGGCGAACAGCCCGTTCGACAAACCAGAGGCCGCTTTTGTTGCGCTGGTGGCTGAGGGGCCCGATCTCAAGGCCGACGCGTTGCAGGTGGTGAAGCCTTACGCCCCCGGCTTGCCGCTGACCCTGCCCGAGGTGCCGTACGGCTACGCGCGACAGCTGCGTGTGGAGCTCTACGCGAAGGGCGTGAACGGTCAGCCCGCGCTGCCGGTGGTGGGTCGCGGCCGCACCGTCCCCAAAGACGTGTTGCTCGGCAAGACCTTCCTGGTGAACGCCTATGTCACCTGCACCAACGCGTTCGCGGCGGCCATCACCAACGTGAAGACTGAGACCGCCACCGACGGTCGTGTCGGCGCCGCGATCGTGGCGACCGCCGATGAGGGCGTCTTGATCGCGGGCGGCGCTGACCCGGTCGCTGGCAAGACCGATCCACACGATCCCGCGAGCTGGGGCAACTTTAAGACCACCGTTCTGCGCTACGACACGGATCTGCGTCAGCTGTTCAATCTGTCCGCTGAGCCGTTCAACGCGTCGCTGTCGACGGGTCGAGCCTTCATGGCTGCCGCGCGCGGTTCGGCTGGCACGATCGTGCTCTCCGGCGGCTACGTCGATCTGGGCGCTGGGCCGGTGCCGTCCAACCTGATGGAGTACTTCGACGCGACCAGCTCGAAGATCAAGGCCTCGAATGCGGGCATGGCGCATTTGGAGTTCGCGCGCGCCCACCACACCGTCACGCGGATGTTCGATGACGACAACTACTTCATGGTGATCGGCGGCAAGGGCACGGCGAGCCAGGCGTCGCGGACCTGGGAGATCTGGCATCCGACACATGGCCGCATCACCATCGGTGAGCTGAGCGGACCGCGCTGGAACCACGCCGCGGTGCGACTGCCCGAGAAGGACGGCGGCTACATGATGCTCATCGGCGGCGAGAACGAGAACGGTCCGATCGACAACTTCGAGGTGATTCGTTACGACCGCTTTGGCCACGTCGCCTACAAGGACAACCCCAAAGTCACCTGCTGCCTTGGCACCAACTGCCACTCGGACGACAAAAGCACGGAGACCTGCGCCGCCCTCAAGGGCCAGCCGGGCTACAGCGAGTTCGCTTGGAAGCCGATTTTGCGGGATCTCGCCGGCAAGGTGGCGCGTACGATGCCCGCCGCCGCCTATGTCCACAACGGCGCGCCGCGCTACAACCTCGTGTACATCGTAGGCGGTTTCGCCGACGCCAAGAAGACCCAACCGCTGACGCGTGTCGACGTGTTCAACATCGAAACCGGACAGTGGATCGAGAGCACCTCGCCGCTGTTGGCCCCGCGTGGCGCGCCGATCTTGGGCTGGTCTACGGCTGGCGCCCAGCGGGGACAGGTCATCGTGACGGGCGGCCTCGACGCAAACGGCAAGACAATAGCGACAGGCGAACTCCTGAGCTATGATCCCGCCGGTGGCAAGGTGCTGAGGGAGTGGTCGAAGAACGAGCTGCCAGGTGGCGGCATGGTGTTCGGTCAGGCAGCGTCGCTGTCGACCGGGCACGTCTTCATCGCCGGCGGCGCGTCGAGCGATGGGACCTCGCTCAAAGCGAGCACCACCATCCGGCTCTACAACCCGAAGTAGCCGCCGCGCTGCAGGGTCTACAAACGCTGGGTCTCAGGGCGCTGGGTGTATGAACGCTGGGTCGATGAACGCTGGGTCGGAAGGGATCCAGACCCGCGACGAGATCGCCGGAGCAGCCAGGAGGACAGCGGAAGGTGAGCGCCCGACCCATGCCAGCCCAGCGTCAGACCGCCCGACCTGACACGCCCGCCAGATTCTCTGGGCGCGCGCTCGTGGTCGCTTTGTCGGTCGTCGTCTCGCTCTCCGCCATCGCTAGCCCAGCCTCAGCCGTGGTCTCCGGCACGTACCCGACCAAGCCTCAAACCTGGCGGGTCTACGGCAAAGCGGTGCAGCTTGGCGCAAGCCTCGTCACCAACTTCACGGACTACCGCTACAACGACAAGCTGCTGCCGCAGTCGTCGGACACCGTCCAGAACTTCGAGACCCTGCCTTCCGACGCCGTCATCAAAGCGGCCTACCTCTTCTGGGGTGGCTCCGCCAACGGCGCGATCGGCGCTGAGACCGCCGATTCAACGGCGACGCTCCGCACGGCGGACGGTTTTCTCGCGAACGTCACCGCCGACGCTTGCGATCTGGAGAGCCCGCCGCAGCAGCCCGCGCAGGCCGGAAAACACTTCTACTGTCGCAAAGACGTGACGGCGCTGGTCGCTGCCCACCCTGGCGCCAACAGCTACAACGGCACGTATTCGGTTGGCTCGGTCAACGCCAGGGTCGCCTCGATCACATCGAACTGCGGCTCCCTCACCAAGCCCAATCAAGTCGACTGCCCTGGCGTGCAGGAGACGACGTGCTGCACACCCAACGACGTGTACTGCCAAGCGCGCCACGCGTCGTGGTCGCTCGTCATCGTCTACGACACCAAGTTCAGCGAGACGACGCAGCGCGACATCTTCCTCTGGGATGGCTTCAAGCTCATTGACGAGCGACGCACGTCGACCGGCCAGTTCACGCTGAACATCGAGGATTTCGACGTCGGCGATCCGCCCCAGGCCGAGCTGATGTACTACGCGCTGGAGGGCGACAAGCACCTCGGCGAGCCGTATCAATCGTCCGGCGGCTGCGACAGCGCGCCGTGCGGCACCTGCTACGACTTCATCTCCTTCAATGGCACCAAACTCACCGGCGGCGCGGGCAACAACGACGCCAACAACATCTTCAACAGCACCCCGGAGACGGGCGTCGACCTCGACCAGTTCAACGTTTCGAATCTGGTGAAACCGAAAGATACGCAGGCGACGATCGTCGTCTCATCGGGCGACGGCAACCTCGCCAACAACCCAACGGGCGCCGCGGGTGCTCACGGTTACGGCGAGCTGATCCTGTACGGTTACACGGTCATACAGGTCAATCGCCTGGCGCCGAACTATAAGAATCCGATCACGAAATACACCGTCAACGCAGCCGAGGCGGCGCCAGGCGAGGTGCTGACCTACACAGTCGACCTGCTCAACAATGGCCAGCTCGACGCGAACCCGACGACGCTGAAGCTGAACGTGTTCCCGCCGCCGGGCACGGACTACGTCGCCGGATCGACGCTGGTCGAGGGCAAGACCGTACCGGACGTCGGCGGCACCAGCGCCATCGCGGGAGGGTTGTCTCTCGGCAATGTCACGGCGCCAGCGGGCGGTAAATCCAGCCGGAAAGTTAGTTTTAAGGTGAAGGTGAAGGCGACCCCGGGCGTGGCGACCATCTCGTCCAATGGCGTGTTGAGCTACACCTACAAGGGCACCGTGTCGACCTTCAGCGACACCGTGGAGACCAACACCACGGCCGTCCAAGTCGCCGCTGCCAAGCTGGCCACGCCGCAGCTGATCGCCACCACCCAGCAGGTCGCACCCGACGGCCAGGTCGTGTGGGTGCTCACCCTTGAGAACGCCTCGGCGAACGACCTCATCGTCGACAGCGTGCGACTCGACACCCCGAAGGAGGTCGACTTCGTCAGCACGACGGTGCCACCCGGCGCCTCAAATCTGAGCAGCACCAAGGGCGGCAGCAACGCCACTGGCTTCGTGCAGCTGGAGAAGCTGCCGATCGCGGCAGGCGGCAAGGTCACCGTCACGATCACCGGCAAGCTCAAGTCGATCGCGGTGCTGCAGAGCTTCGGGTTCAGCCCACTCAACGGCCACCCGGTGTTGGCGCAGGGTCTCGTCACGCTCGGCGCGAAGACCTACAAGACCGACGACCCGAGCATCGTCGGCGACACCGACGCGACGCGGTTCACCATTCTCGCTGCGGCGAACCTGAATCAGTCTGGCAAGGAAGGCCTCGATCTCTCGCCTGAGACGCCGCTCTCGCCCGGCGATGAGATGCAGTTCAGCATCTCCGTCGTCAATGAGGGACCCGGCGACGTCGCGGTGAACATACTCGACGCGCTGCCGTCCGCGCTGATCTACCTGAGCTCGCCAGATCCCGAGGTCACGTTCGCAAATGGCGCGGTGCAGGCCAGCAACGTCACGGTGAAGGCCGGGCAGTCGCGCAACTTCACCTTCAAAACCCTTGTAAAACCGGACGTGCAGCCCGGGACGCAGTTCTCCAACTCGGCGAGCCTGAGCCCAACCGACGGCGCGCCGCCGGTGCTCGTGCAGACCGGGACGTTCACCGTCACCGGCGGGCCGACGCTCACCACGTCGACAAAAACCGTGGTCGACCTCAACGGCGGCGACCTCGAGCCAGGCGACACGATCCGCTACACGATCCTGCTCATCAACTCCGGCAAACAGCCCTCCGGGACGCTGCAGATCACAGATCCTATCTCCGCGGTGCTCGACAACGTCAGCAACGTGACCGGCGGCGGGCTCTACGACGCCGGCACGAACACCGTCAGCTGGAGTGTGCCGAGCCTGCTCGCCAACGGCGGCAAGCGGGTCTTGACCTTCGAGGCGCGCATCAAGGCGAACACCCTCAACGGCACGGATGTCGTCAACACGGCGACCATCGCTGGCGTCGAGCTGAAGAACCCGGTGCCGATCGCGGTGACCGTGAAGGTGCAGGCGCCGCCGAATATCTCGACGTTTAGCTGGAGTGTGACGTCCGATCAGGGCGGCGCCTTTGTGCCCGGCGAGACGGTGACCTACACGCTGAAGCTGCGAAACACCGGCAAGGGCGGCGTCGACAAGGTGGTGCTCAGCGCCCCGTTTGACGCGGACCTCGCGCTCACGTCAGCCAGTGATGGCGGCGTGATTGCGGGCCAGACGGTGCAGTGGACCGTCGCCAACCTGCTCCCCGGCGCGCCAGAGATCGTGCGCACCGTGACGGGCAAGCTCAACGGCGTCATCGCGCAGGGCAAGCTGTTTAGCAGTCAGGTCAAGCTGGTCGGCGGTGGGCTGACATCCGAGCTGCTGAGCGACGACCCGGGCAAAACCGGCAAGAGCGACGTCACGGAGTTCGCCATCACCTCAGCGCCAGTGGTGACGCTGGTGAAGGCGTTCAGTGACATGAACGGCGGCGTGGCCCAGGGCGGCGACGTGGTCGAGTTCCGCGTCAGCGTGCGCAACACCGGCAACGCGCCGGCCACCAACCTCGTGTTGACGGACGCGGTGCACCCGAACCTGATCAACGTCCAAGTCACCAACGGTAGCTTTGACGCCGCGACCAAGCAGGTGACCTGGAACCCGATCAGCGATCTCGTGGCGACCGATCCGCTGGTGACGCTGACCTTCCGCGCCACCATCGACCCGAAGGCGCTGACCAAGACGACGATCAGCAATCAGGCCGGGGCGACGTTCAAGGAGACGCCGTCGACCGCGGTCTCCAATACGGTCAGCTTCGACGTGGAGAACCTGCCGGATTTCGCGGCGAGCACCAAACTCGTCAGCGGCGCGACGATCCCGGCTGGCGACACCGTCACGTACACGATCATCGTCCAAAACAGCGGAAATCTGGCCGGCGCGGACGTGACGATCACCGACGTGCTGCCCAAGGAGCTCACGGACATCAAGCTCGCTGGCGGCACCTACGACGCCGCGTCCCACACCGCGACCTGGACGGTGGCGAGCCTAGATCCGGGCCAGAAGCAGACCATCACTCTGGCCGGCACCATCGTCGCGCCGCTGAAAGATGGCACCAAGATCTGCAACCAAGCGACGGTGCAGGCGAAGAACAGCAGCGTCAGCACCCACACCTCGCCGCCCGGCACGCAGCCGACACCCGCTGGCGAGCCGACCTGCTTTGTGGCGACGAGCGCGCCGGCGGTGGAGGTGCACAAGGATGTGTTCGACCTCACGACCGGCGCCAAACTGAACGGCGGCATGGTCAAGCCTGGCGCGGCCCTGCGCTACGAGCTGAGCGTGCGCAACGCCGGTAACGACGAGGCCCAGCAGGTGGTCCTCACCGATCTCGTGCCCACGCTGCTCACCGACGTAGTGGCGCTGGACGGCGGCAGCTACAACACGACGACCGGCGTCATCTCGTGGCCGACGATTCCGACCCTCCCGCTCGGCGAGACGAAGGCGCAGCTGCGGCGGTTCACCGCCAAGGTGAAGCCGGCGCTAGACGATGGCCTCGCGATCCTCAACCACGCCGAGGTGGTCTGGCAGGGCGCGGCCGGGCCGGTGAAGTCGGACGACACCACGACCACAGCGGTGCGCGACGCCACGAAGGTGACGGTGGTCAGCAAGATCGACCTCAGCAGCGCCACCAAGTCCGTCGTGGATGACAACGGCGGCGACGTCATCCCCGGGGACGTGTTGACCTGGTCCATCACCTTCAAGAACGAGGGCGACTCCATCGCGCGGAACGTGCAGGTCGTCGATCCCATCGACAACCGCCTCGGCGATGTGCAGGTCACGGGCAGCGGCGTCTTCGCCGGCGGCGTGATCACCTGGAAACTGGGCGATATCGCGCCCGGCGGCAGCGCCAGCCTCAGCTACAAGACCGCGGTCAAGTCGCCGCAAGTCAACGGCGCGAAGATCCCCAATCAGGCCCAGATCAGCGTGCAGGGCATCGCCGCGGTCGTGCTCACCGACGCCGATCTCAGCACGTCGCAGCGCGAGCCGACCACCGTCACCGTCAAAGCCACCGCCAACCTCTCCGGCAGCGCTTGGAGCTTCACCGACGACAACGGCGGCACCGTTGAGCCCGGCGATCTGCTCACGTTCACCCTCACGCTCGTCAATACCGGCGACGCGCTCGCCACCAACACCGCCGTCAAGGCGCTGCTCTCGTCGACCCAGCTCAGCGACATCAAGCCCTTTGATGATGGCGCTTTCGCGAACGACGCCATCGACTGGACCGTGCCGCTCATCAGCATCAGCCCCGCTGGGGACGTGCAGCTGCGCTTTACCGCCCACGTCAAAGACAGCCTCGCCAACGGCGCCAAGATCACCGTGAGCGCGCAGATTCCCGGCGTTGTGCCGCTGCCTCAGATCGTTGTGACGGTGGACGCCAAGCCGCGCCTGGAGACGTCGCTCGTCACCGCCGACGACGAGACCGGCTGGCTGCTCAAGATCGGACAGACCGGCGCTGGCCACACCGTGCGCATCGAGATCACCGCCGTGAACACCGGCAAGGTCGCGGCCACCCAGCTGCTCGTGAGCCTGCCGATCGACGCGCTCCTCGACGGGCTGACCCTGGTCACGCCGGGCACGGTCAGCAACGGCGTGGCGACGTGGACGCTGCCCTCGCTCGCCGCGGGCGGCACCGCGAAGTTCGTGCTGCGGGGCAAGGTCAAGGCGTCGATCGCGGACGGCACCGAGTTCACGCCAACCGGCGCGCTGAAACCGGTGGAGCTCGTCACAGCCGTCAGCGTCGCCGGACCGAAGCTGATCGTGCTGAAACGCCCGATTCTCAAGGTCAGCAAGACCGTGGAAGACACGACGGGCAAGCAGCTCTTCCCAGGCGACGTGCTGCGCTACAGCGTCACCGTCGCGAACGTAGGCAACGCGCCCGCGACGCAGTTGGCGATCACCGACGACCTCAGCGGCGTCGCTCTCACCGACATCCAGGTCGGCTCAGGTGGCGCGCTCGCCGGCAAGGTGGTGACGTGGAGCCTGCCGTCGCTCACAGCGGGTCAGACCGTGACGGTGACGCTCGAAGGCAAGGTCGGCCTCGGTGTGCCTGCGGGCGGCAAGCTCGTGAATCAGGCCAGCGCGACGGCAGCCCCAGCGGCTGGTGGTGTACCGGTCAGTGGCGTGTCCAACAAGGCCGAGATCACGGTCGATTATCCGACGCTGACGGTCGACGCGCTCTACTTGCCAACGGCCCCGGCCATCGCGCCGCTGCGGCCCGGCGACGAAGTGACGCTGCGCGGCGTCGTCACCGTCGGCGGAACCTTCGCTGCGACCGACACCCGCGTGCTGATTCCGGTGGACACCACGCTGTTTGAGCTGGTGGACGCGGGCGGCGGCAGCTTCGACGCGGTCGCGAAGGTCGTCGTCTTTGACCCCGCAAAGTTCACGGATTTGAAGCTGCTCGCCCCTGGCGCCGAGCTGAGTATCAACGTGCGCCTGCGGGTGAAAGCCACGGCCGCCAACGGCAGCGAGGCGACCGCGGTGATCGACGCCCGCGAGGGTCAGACCCAGCTGCTCTACAAGTCGAAAGCGGCGACGATCAAGATCCTGTCGATCCCCGAGCTGCAGATCACCAAGCAGGTCGAAGACCTCGACGCTGGCAAAGTCGAGCCGCTCGACCTGCTGCGCTATCGCCTGACCGTCAGCGTCAAAGGCAAAGCCGCGGCCCACAACGTCGTGATCAGCGACACGCTGCCAGGCACGGTTGAGGTGGTCGCGGTCGGGCACGGCGGTAAACTCGAAGGCACCAAGGTCACGTGGGATGGCGCCGCCGTGGCCGCCCTGAAGCTGCTCGCGCCTGGCGACACCGTCACGCTAGAGGCGGACGTCCGTGTCAGCGCCGCGGTCGGCGACGGTACGACCATCGCCAATCAGGCCTTCGCCGCGGCAGACGCCGTCTTGACGGCTGAGGCGAGCGACGATCCGGCGACGCCCAGCCCCAACGATCCGACGACGGTGACCGTGCGCGTGGCGACGGCGCTTGGCCAGTCGACCAAGAGCGTCGTCGACGAGAACGGGGCGCCGCTGCTGGTTGGTGACACCGTCACCTGGCGCCTGACGGTGGTCGCCACGTCCAAACAGCCTCTCGCTGGCGTCAAAGTGTGGGATCCGATCCCGACCGGCATGGTCTATGTGCCAGGATCAACGCAGGCCGGTGGCGTGGTCGTCGCGGACGTGCAAGGGGTCTCGCCGTTGGTGACAGGCTTGCTCGTCAACAGCCCTGGCCAGCTCCCCGGCGTCGTCGCGCCCGGCGTCGCCGAAGCCGCCGTGGTGACGTTCCGGACCCGTGTGCGCAGCGACGTGCTCGACGGCTCCCTGATCAGCAACACCGCGACCGCGGCCGCTCAGGGCGTGCCGCCGACCGCTATTGGACCGGCGCAGCTCAGCGTCGGTAAGGGCGCCAGCCTGCGGCGCTTTCAGAAGACCGCGAAGCTGCTCGACGCCAATGGAGACGGCGTCGCAGACATCGGCGAGGAGCTGCTCTACGTCCTGGTGGTCGACAACGCCGGCGCCAGCGAAGCCAAGGACGTCGAGCTCACAGACACCATCCCGAAAGGCGCGCTGTACGTCTCAAGCTCGATGTCGCTCGATGGCAAAAAGCTCACCGACGCCGCGGACGGCGACGCCGCGGCGTACGACGCAAAGGCCGAGATCGTGCGGGTTCAGCTGGGTGTGTTGGCCGCAGGCGCCAAGCGCGAGCTCTCCTTCCGCGTCCGAATCACGAGCGGCGGCGTCGTCAGCAACCAGGCCTTGGTCACGGCGAAGGGCTTGGCCGACGAGTTGAGCGACGTCGATGGGGACGACAGCAACGGCAACCAACCCACGATCACCCCGGTGAAGGGCACGACGCCGACCCTGCAGATCGCCAAAGTGGTCCAGGACGAGAACGGCGGCGACATCGAGGCCGGCGACACGCTGCGCTACACGGTGCACCTCATCAACGGCGGCCCGCAGAAGGTGTTGAACGCCGCCGTGCTCGACGACCTTCCCGTCGGCCTGGAGTCCAAGATCGACGACGTGCTGCTGCCCGCTGGCGCCAAGTGGACGTTTGGTAAGGGTGAAGGCCACGGCCCCGGCATCCTGCGCATCACAGGGCTCGACGTGACCGACGGGGAGAGCGTGCTGCTCACGTTCCGCGTGCGTGTGGTCAGCAACGCGGCTGACGGCCTCTCCATCTGCAACATCGCGCGCAGCCAGCAGCTGAGCCGCGGCGGCGACGGTGGTCGGCAACCGCTGGAGAGCGCCAGCAAGGCGGCCTGTGTGGTGGTCGGCGCTATGGGTGGCCAGGGCGTCGTGCAGGGCGTGGTTTTTGAGGACGTGGGGCTGCCAGATGGCGTCTTCCAGTCCGCCTCAGACGCGACATTCTCGGGCTGGCAGGTGATCGTCTCGCCGCCAGTCGGCACGGAAGGGGCGTCGGTCTCTGCGCTCACGAACCCAGATGGCAGCTACCGCCTCAACCAGGTCCCCGCTGGTCGCCGTCGTGTGCAGGTCCGCTCCCCCGGCGGCACGGTGTTCCTCGACGCGCATTTTGACGCGACGCCGGGCGCCGCGCTGCGATTGGATCTGGCGCTCAAGCCGACCGGCCGCATCTACGACGCCCGCACGGCCGATCGCGTCGCCGGCGTGCGGGTGTTCCTCTACTACGACGCTACCGACGCCATCGCGCCCAACACGTTGGTCGACGCGAGCGAGCTGCCGGAGGGCCAGCAGGGTCAGCGCGTCGACGTCTCCGGCGCCTATCTCTTCGCGCCCAAGATGGGTCGCGCCTACCGGATCAGCGTGAGCGCTGGTGGCCAGCCGTGGGCGTTCCCGTCGGCGCGGCGCGCACCCGAGGCTGGTGTCGCCCTGCTCAATGGCCAAGGACTCGTGGTCCCCGAGGCGCTGCCGCTGCGTGGCAACCCGTCGCGGTACTTCACGCGGTTCACGCTCCAGGGCGGCGCCGGCAAGACGGACCACGCCGGCGGCCCCGACACGCCGCGGCACAATCACCTGCCGCTCGATGCCCTCAGCGATGCCGTCAAGATCAGCCTGCATCTCAGCAAGGCGCGCGCCATGGTCGGCGAGGTTGTGCATGGCACCGTCATCGTCGAGAACACCTCGAACGCCGCGATCGCGGCCAATCCGCTCACGGGTGAGGGCGGCGGTATCCTCCGAGGGCTGCTGCCCGAGGGCCTGAGCTACGTCGCGAACTCCCTGCAGCTGAAGCTGCGCCAAGCCGGCGCCAGCGCAGAGGTGAGCCTCGACGCCGCGAGCGCGCAAGGGCCCGTGCTGGAGGTGCGGCGTAAACACCCGGCCAGTGGCACCGCTGTCGGCCTGGATCTACCCGCCGGCGCCCGCCTCACGGTTCGGTTCCAGAGCGTCGTCGGCGTGCGCGCCAACATCGGCGCCTACCTGACGGCCCGAGCGCAGCTCTTCGATGTGGGCGGCGGCGCCCTGAGCAAGCGGGCGAGCGCCAAGCTGTTGGTCCAGGCCGACCCGCTGCTCGATCACGGCACGCTCCTCGGCAAGGTGTTTTGCGACGCCAACGGCAACGGCTGGCAAGACGCCGGCGAGCTTGGCCTCGGCGCGGCCCGCATCTACGTGGACACGGGGCACTACAGTGACAGCGACGCGTACGGTCGTTTCCACTTGATGGACATCCCACCGGGCAATCACCTCTTCAAGCTCGACGTGCAGACGCTGCCGCCCGGCTCGACGCTGACGACCGACGCCAAGCGAGTGCTGTGGGTCAGCCGTGGCGTCGGCCTCAAGCTGCGATTCGGTGTGAAGTGTTCGCTGGAGCAGGTGCGACCGAACAAGGTGCGTCTGAAAGTGGCGCCTGAAACCAAGCGCGCGCTGCCGCCCAAGGGGCCTGGCGTGGTCCATGTTCGCGGCGATACGCCCCACCTCTCCGTGCAGATCGACGATCGGGACCTGCCAGCGCACAGCGTGACCACCGTGCTGCTAGGCGCCGGCAAGACCCAGCCCAAGGCGCTGCCTGACGCGGTGACGCCGGTTTCCTGGGCCGCGAGCGCGCCTCTACGGCTCGTCACGACCGCGGTTGGGCGCTTCGCGGCGCATCGCATCGACGTCCGCGAGGTCCAGAGCGACGGTGACTTGGGTCGACTGGTCTTCGAGCAGCGCTATCGCGGCGCACCTCGTCCCCTGCTCGTCCAGCGTCTGCCGCGGGGCACGCTCGTCGCCGGCCGCCGGTACGTGGTGCGCATCAAAGCCGCGACGCGGTATGGCGCGGGCGCGTGGTCGGTGTGGATCCCGTTTGAGGTGCCCCGAGCTGGCCCTGTGAAACCGCAGCTGAGCTGGCGCTTGCCGCCGCCCGGCCGCCGCGTCCAGATCAACGGATCGGCGATCCCCCTACGCAGCGATGGTCGCTTTGATGTGTGGGTCCAGCGGCCGAAGACGGGTCGCTTGCTCGTCACCGTTCGGCGTCACCTCGGCTCCGGCCGCAACGCCTACGTGACGATCACCGGCCAGCTCAACAAGAAGCGGGTGCAGGTGCCTGCCGTGAGCGATCTGGATCAGGGCGCGCACCAGCCAGGCGTCGACACGGAGCGTGCGCCCGCCACCGCCGCGGCCGCTCCGGCAATCGCGGCCGCGCCCGGCGCGAACCCGCCGAGACCGGTGGCTGCGGCGACGCCGACGCCGCGTCCAGCGGCGGCACCGACATCGTCGACGGGACCGATCGTGACGC
>ERZ889078.703-NODE-703-length-29333-cov-17.041191_pt1 | contig 29333 bp, 20 predicted proteins | sample MGYA00521266_ERZ889078 | MGnify/ENA primary metagenome ERZ889078 (study PRJEB32303, sample SAMEA104408618) | aquatic metagenome | biome: Brackish water; feature: Pelagic; material: water | place: Baltic Sea | collected 2014-06-16T06:34:00 | depth 76,534 m ...
CCTGGGTTACGTGCAGTACCAGCGATAGTTGCAGCAGCAGTACTACCCATACCAACAGCACCACCAAGTGCAGCAAAACCAATTGCCATACCAGCAGCTACCATTGAGTAAGCTTTTAGAGTTTCGTTAGCAACGTTACCCTCATTTGCGAATGCAGCAGCAGAAAATGCTACTAAAAGAAAAAGAATTTTTTTCATAAATTGTCCTTAAAATTATTACAAAGTCTTTCGGATAGCGTAACCTCATTTTTAATCATGAAGCAACCCAAACATAAATGCCCAGATTTCCCTACTAGAAATTGATAAGCGAATTATATAGAAGTTTTGCTAAATCTTCTCTTATGCACGACCAAGAGAGATCTTATTTCCTTTAAATTCTAAAATTTCAACATTTATTTTTTCGCCTTCACTCAAAACATCACTTACTTTGTCTACTCTTTTTTCTGAGATTTTAGAGATATGTAAAAGCCCATCAGTTCCATCAGGGAGCTCTATAAAAGCACCAAAGTCTACGATTCTTTTTACTGTTCCTTCGTATTTATCGCCTACTTCGTATTTTATTCTCTCCACTTTAGGAGTATTTACTATACCATGGATATGATCTTTTGCATCAGATACACCAGTTTTGTTTTTACCAGTAATTTTAACTTTACCATCTTTTTTGTCAATATCGATAGCAACTTCAAATTTTTCAATCATTTCACGAATAGTTTTACCAGCCTGACCAATAATCTCACCTATAAAACTTGGGTCAATATGAAATATATCTACACTTGGTAACACACCATCATTAAATTCGATTTGCTTTTCAGCTTCTAACATGATATCTATAATATGACTTCGTCCCTCTTTTGCTTGATATAGAGCCTCTTTAAGCACATCTAAACTAATACCACCAAGTTTGATGTCCATCTGCATTGCAGTGATTCCACTTTTACTACCAGTAACTTTAAAGTCCATATCTCCATCATGGTCTTCAAGCCCCATAATATCACTAAGAATTGCATAATCATCACCATCACTTACCATGCCCATAGCAATTCCAGCAATAGTATCACTTGTTTCAATATCAGCAGCTTTAAGTGCCATATATCCACCACAAACGGTAGCCATTGAAGATGAACCATTACTCTCTAATATTTCAGAGACTAAACGTATTGTTTGTCCTTCGAGATTCATAATCGGTTCTAAGGCTCGTTTTGCAAGATTTCCATGACCGAGTTCTCTTCGTTTTGTCCCCATTATAGGAGAAGCTTCACCCACTGAAAAACCAGGGAAGTTATAATGAACCATAAAGTTTTCATTTTGAGTTGTATTGTCTGTAAGAGTCTCAAACATTTGGGCATCTTTTGGTCCACCCATTGTAAGTACTACGAGTGCTTGAGTTTGACCACGGGTAAAGAGACATGATGAGTGAGCACTTGGTAAAACATTCGTATCTATGCTAATAGGGCGAATTTCTGTTAAAGTACGACCATCAGCTCTAATTTTTTCTTTTAATATTTGTCCCCTAACTTGCTCTTTTTTTACATTTTCAATTGCATCTTTAAGTTCAAGTTCTTTTTCAACATTGTTCCACTCTGATTCTTTTGAAAGGATATTTTTTCGTAATGATCTAAGTGCAGTTGAACGTTCAGATTTTGCCATTTGATTCATTGCATTTGCAATATCTTCTAAATGATGATTTCTTACATACTCTATCATCTCTTCATTAAGCATATGGGCTTTTAAATCGAGTGCTACTGTAGGTTTTTTAAAATCTGCAAAGCTCTTTTCATATTTTGCATTTGTATCAAAAAGCAGTGATTCTGTCTTTTCAAACACTGTTATAAGCTCATCTTCAGATATTGCATTGGAAATATGTGAGCTGATTACAGTTGAACTCATTGTAGGATCTAACATTGGGTCAAGCATCATCTCTTGAATTTCTACATTCTCACCACCAAAGGTTCTCATCTCAATCATAAGAAGGTCATCTTTAGTTCCTGAAAGGTAAAGGTCTAGTGATGAGCTTTGAAGTTCACTGAGTGTTGGGTTTAGTACAATTTCCCCATCAATTTTAGCTGCACGTACCGCACTAACAGAAGTGTTTATATCGATATCTGAAGTGTAAAGTGCTGCAGAAGCCGCATTAAGTGCCAAAACTTGTAAATCAGATTCACTATCAGCTGAGAAAACCATAATTGTGATTTGAGTAGGATGTCCAAAACCTTTTGGAAAGAGAGGACGCAGGCTTCTATCGACTATTCTAGATGTTAGAGTTTCAAAATCACTTGGTTTTGTTTCACGTTTAAAAAATCCACCAGGAATTTTCCCCGCTGCATAAGTTTTTTCAATATACTGTACAGTTAGAGGTAAAAAATCATCTCTTACAATCTCTGTTTCATCAATAACTACTGTTGCTAGTATAACACTATTACCAGATTTTAACCATGCTGAACCGTTTGCTTGCTTGGCAACATCGCCAAAAGAGTAAGCCTCTTCTTTGTTTTGTAATTCTAAACTAACATCATATTTCATTTTTCTTCCTCAAGTAATTTTTCTATTTTTTCATCTTCTATATCTTCAAAATCTTTATAGTACAAAGATGTTTCTACATAATCATCAATATCATGTAGAAAATATATTGCATCTACAAAGGGTTCTAAAATCTCTAATACATCGCTTGGTAAAACAGCAACCGCGATATAAACAGCTTTTGGCTTCATGTTAAGTATTGTTTTTAAAGCTGTCATGAATTTTGAGCCCGTTTCGCTCCCCTCATCAACTAAAAGAACAACTTTATCTTGCATAGAAGGAAAATGTCTACCTTTTCTATACCGATATACATATGACAATATATCTTCTTCATACTTACGATGAGCTTCTCCATAGATATAATCATACTGTATTTCAAAAGCCCAAACTAATTGTTCATTAATGACTATCTCTTCATGCTCACTTACTCTAGCAACTTCACACTCACTGTTATTTGGTGCCATAATTGCTTCACTAAAGATAAAGTCTAGTTTATTGCTTAGTTTTCCTCGAATACGGTGAGCTAAATCTAGTCCACCCTTTGAGACACCAATAATATTCCAAGACTCTTCTTTGAGTTTTTGCATAGGAATCACATCGTGTAATTTTTCTGCTGCATCTTGACGGTTTTCTAAGATATGTTTATATTTCATTAGACAATTGACCCCTTGTTTACTCTGAACCTGGTATTTTATATGAAAAAGTTGATGAATTAGTATTTGTTTGCATAAAAGGTTTTAAGACCATAGTAAAATATATATACTTATCATATATTGATTTAGCCTCACCTAGTGTTGTGAGGATTGGTCGATTATTTTCTGCATATCTAATACCAAAATCCCAACAACGTTTTTGATATAAAAAACCTATTTCCATACTTTTCTTTTTTTGAAGCTCAATATCATAGTTATATTGTAATCCGAAAGAATAATGCTTATTGTAGACATACTCTGCACTCGATGTTAAATAACTTGTATATTGAGCCTTAGTTGTAGTTTCTGGGATGAAAGTATCTTTATATAGATGTGATAGATTTATTTTAAAGCCATAATCTTTATAGGCTATTTTATTAAAAATTTTCGAAAGTTTTGCTTTACTGAAGCTATAAAAAAGATTGTTATAATAGTTTATAGATTTTGTTAATTGATAATCTAGCTCATTTTCAAGCTCACCATATCTACTGCTAGCAGAACTATACGAAATATTTTGAGATAATCGGTGGTATAAAATTTGTTTTGCTGAAGAGTCATATAGATATTGAATTAGGTCTAGTTGTGTTGAGTTTTCAACATCATTAATATTATAAAATTCACATCTTTTTTCATAAAGAATATCACCTTGATTATCTGTATTACTACAATACTCCTTATTGTCCTGGTAATAACCTGTTTTTGATTCAGAACCATTTTGTGTGTAACTGATTCCCATACCAATTACATGTGTAATATCCTTGAATGCTTTAGTTAGTTGTGTGGATGCCGAAAATGTGTGATAATTTTTAAGAATATAACCATTATGATAATCTATCGGTGTTGTTGTGGCATCTTGTGTTCCATTGAATTGCGAATATTGTCCATACAAATTTGCACTGTATGAGATATTTAAAAACTCATCGAAGAGATTTGTTTGTGCGGTAATAGGTATATTAATATCTGTTTGGACAACTTTTTTATTAACTTCTCTTTGAATATTATCACTTTTAACATCTACAGAGTAAAGAATAGTATCTTTAAAAAGAGTATTTAAGTAATTATGGTACTGCAGTGTTGGAAGTTTTTGCAGAGTCTCTGCATTACTTTTAAGTGTTAAATCTTGGTAATATTTAAAATAAGTACCGATATAGTTCTCATCAGTGTTATAAAACATATTGATTCTTGATAACACCTGTGTTGCTGTTGATTGGTTAATAGAGTTGTTAGATGCAAGGTTAATATAATCGACATCATTCATATGATTAATATCAACATAGAGCCCTGATTGCCCTTTTAAACTAGTATTGAACCACTGATTAATAAGATCATTATTATCATAATTAAAATTGTAGCCATAATGAGAACTGTTTTGGAGATTGTTTTTTTTAAAATAGGCATCTTTTTCTTTAAAGTATCCTGCTTTAAACTCTCCATGTGATGTTTTGGAATCTACAAATCTAAATTTTGTATAAACCCCACTTCCTCTATTTGTTCTAGTTTGAGGTACTAGCTCTAAATCCCACCAGTTTTGCTCGGCGATATAAAAGGGTTGTTCATAGTAAACACCTTCGCTTTTAGAAATTCCAAAAGCAGGTTTTAGTAAACCAGTTCGTCTTGTCTTATCAAGTGAATACCCAAAGTAGGGAGTGTAAAAAATTGGAATATCATAGAGATAAATTCTTGTATTATAAAGATTTAGCCATTTTGATTCTGAGTTATAATTAGATGAGCTAAAATCCATAGTCCATAAGGGGTCAACGGGATTACATCCACTTACTGTTCCTGAACTAATATCTAAATATTTGTCGTGTGCAATACCAGTATTTGCACTTATCCAAACTTTTGATTCTTTATCAAGCATATAAAAAGGTTCAAAAAGTTTTTCTTTTTTTGCAATATTTAATTTTGCATAAGAGCCTAAAACTTTTGACTTTCCATTATAATTCATTAAAATATTATCAAAAAGTTCTAAATCACCACTATTTCTATCATACTTTGCTTTTGATGCAGTGAGAAAATACTCTTTATAGATAACCGTAACCCCACCAGAAGCTTCTACAATGTTGTCTTTAGATTCAAGACTCGATGCATACAGTTCTACTTTATCTACTGCATAGGCAAGATGAATTGTTATTAAAAGCCAAAAAAGAAGTTTAAGCATTTACAACCAGAGTTTTCGCTGTTTTATCATGCCAAGTTTGTCTTGTTTTATCCAACATTCCCCATAAAAAACCAAGGTAAAACATCATCTCACTTAAGATTCGAAAACTTGAACGGTTGAGTGCTTGAATGACATTAGGGTTACTGAGTGTTGATATTTCTATAACTTTTATTTTTAGAAGAAGTTTTCCAACTGTTGCACCATATTGCATTACAAAAAAAGCTTGATAGATGATTTTCAGAGCAATATACTCTAGCACAAAACTATTAGTAAGGTTAATAATTTCTTCCATTGTTACAGCATTTGAAAACGAGTCCCATAATGCTGCAATTAGTAAAAATGAGAGAAGCATTTCATCTATTAAAAACGCTGTTGAACGTTTTGAAATAGATGCTAAAGTAAGGTTTTCTCTATAAAGAATTTTTTCTATTTCTTCGTTCAAGTTTTTTCCTAAAGAGCTTGGTAAGCTATATCTGTTCTGATTTTTTTACCAGCAAAATGAACTTGTCCACATCTCATATAGGCTCTATCTCTCGCTTCTTTGATACTATCACCTAAGCCAACACATACAAGAACGCGACCACCATCAGCATAAAGTTTACCATCATCTTGGCTTACACCTGCAAATGAGATATGTGTATTATTTGTAATAATTTCATGTTTAACATCATCCAAAATAATTTCAGCAGGAGTAGAACTTGAGTATGGGTAATTTTCACTTGCCATTACAACGCCAACAGCAAACTGTTTTGAGAATTCTACTTTGATTTCACCTAAACGATTAGTAGCAGCTTTATGGAACATATCACTTACACTTGAAGTCATCAGAGGCATAAGTATTTCACACTCTGGGTCACCAAAACGAACATTAAATTCTAAAGTAATTGGTTCGCCATTTACTACCATAATACCAATAAAAAGAACACCCTCAAAAGGAGCACCCTCTTTTTGCATACCATCTAGGGTAGGGCGGATGACTCTGTCTCTAACTTTTTGATATAACTCTTCATCTACTAAAGGAGTTGGAGCATAAGCACCCATACCACCCGTGTTTGGACCTTCATCGTTATTAAGTAAACGTTTATGGTCTTGTGCGGCTGGGAGTAAAATATAATCCTCACCATCACAAACAGCGAACATGCTAAGCTCATAACCATCTAAAAACTCTTCGACAATAACTTTTTTACCAGCATCACCAAAACTTTTACCACTAAGCATTTCACCAATGGCAGTTTTTGCTTCCTCATGACTTTGAGCGATTATAACACCTTTGCCACCACATAAACCATCAGCTTTGACAACAATAGGAGCAGTTAAAGTGTTTGTGAATTTGTAAAGATCTTCGATTGAATCACTTTCAATATAACGAGCAGTAGGAATATTATATTTCGCTAAAAAGTTTTTCATGTAAACTTTTGAACCCTCTAGTTGAGCAGCTTCTTTACTTGGTCCAAAAATTGTTAAACCTTTTGCTTTGAAAATATCAACAACACCATCAACAAGTGGAGCTTCAGGACCAACAATTGTAAGTTCAATCTCATTTTGTAAAGCAAAATCAGCAAGTTCATTGTAATCTTTGATATTTAGGTTTTCTCCTAACTCATGTGTAGCACCATTACCCGGTTGAAAATAAAGTTCATGACCCACTTGTTCATTTTTTATCGCTCTTGCAATAGAGTACTCTCGACCACCATTACCTAAAATCAAAATTTTCATTCACATCTCCATTACATTTGCATTGTTAAAAATCTAGTGAGTTTACAGATAATAAATTCACTAGATTTCTACATGATAATAGCCCAGATAGCCGTTTCGCAATTGGCTTGGTTCTAAAAGCCGAATTTGGGTGAAGAGAGAGAAATTTAACGGCGACATTGTCTCGACAGAGTTAACATATCTCAGACGACAGCATCGGCACACAAAAACTCTACTAGTTCACGATTTGAATATGTAGAACCCTCATTTTGTGCGATTACTCGAACTATCTAGACTAACAATGTATTATACAAAAAATATGCTTGATTTAATTTTATAGTTGGGGGTTCTTTTTAGGGAGCTATTTCACTAAGATAGTGATCTATTTCTCTTGATAGTTTTGTAAGAGTAATTCCATATGCCCATATGCTTTTTTCCCACTGTGAATTTTCTCCTAATTCCATCTCCTGTTCCATTGTTTTAATACTTTCATGGAGATTAAATGCTCCAATTTGAATACTCTCTTCTTTGAGCATCTGTACAATTGTGAGTGCTTGAGTAAAATCGGAATTATTACAAAGCTTTTCTATGAATATAGCTGAGTCTAAGTGCTTTTCTTTAAAATCTTTGAGTACATTTTGATAGGTACTTAACTCATTGTTATAGGAGTTTAAACCAACTTTAGTATTGAGCTCTTCATGTTTTATATTACATTTATTGCTCATTAAAGATTGTGCTTCTTCATTTTCAAGGATAGATTCTGTTGCTATTTCATCATCTTCAAATACTATATTGATTTTTTGGTCTTTTAATTTTAGTTCCTCTTTATTATCAAGGACAATCTCTGTTAATGTTCTATGATGTGTGTGTTTTGCTTTTCTTCTTGAAAAGTAAATATAGAAAAATGAAACTATTAAAAGAATAGCTAAAATCGAAATAAATAAAGTAGATGTATCTTCTTTAGATGTATTTATATCTGAATTATCTGTAATTTGTGAGATATTATCATGTAGAATTGGTGAAATTTTTTCTTCTTGTACCTCTTTTACTTCTTCTGCAATGACCGTAGGTATACTCTGTACTTTTTCAGGTGCAATAACTTTAGGTTCTACTTGTTCAATCTGAGTGTCTATTTTTAGAGGTAATTTAATAACTTCTTTTTCTACTTCTTGAGAAACCTTTGGCACTGTTTCGAGTCTTCGAGGGTAGGCTTCTTTGTATTTTACTCTTAAAGTGTCCAATATCTCTTGAAGAGCTATTTTATCCGTTATTGGTTCAAGTACTATCAAATAGTGTTTGTCAATTTTGTGAATCGTATACTGAAAATGGAGTTTTTCTTCAATGTCATTGAGGTTTTTATTATTTTTTACAAATTCTTTAAGTTTGAGTAAGCCTTGTTCTGCTCTATCTTTATCAAGAAATGAGGTAACTCGAATTGAACGAATATAACTTGCATCTAAAAAGAGTGTTAAAAGTAAAAGAGTGAGTAGAAATTTCATTGTCTTCCTAAAGTTTGTGTGCTAAATCGATGCAACTCTGTATATCTGTTTCGTTTGCTATATGATAATTGATATTTTCAGGTAACATTTTAGCAGTTGTTTTTCCAATTACAATTATATTCTCAAATGGAGATATTGTATTGTTTTTTAAATAACATTGAACACTTGATGGTGATGTGAATATCAATGTGGCACCTTTTGTAGCACTACTTTTTAAAATCTCTGAGGAACAATCACTCTCATAAACTATTTTTTCACTGACATTGTACCCATTATTGTTACAAATTGTGGCAAAATCTGAAGCAACTTTAGTTGCTCTAAGGTAGAGCCATTTTGTATCTTTTGGATAGTTTTGTATGGTATCTATTAAATTATCTCCATAACCGCCACCAACAGCTAAAACTTTCCCATCAATATCTTCATAACTTAGAGCACTTTGTTTTGAAACACAGAGTGCTTTTTTATCCAAAAATTCTGATGTTTCATACTGTTTAAGTGCATTTACTGCCTGTTTAGATGTAATTATCATGTAGTCATAATCTGAAAAGTTTATATCTGGTTTGAAGAGCTTTATCTCAAGGGAGTTAATACTAATAGCTTCAGGATGTGAAGAGGTGGAAAAAAGGTAAATTTTTTTCATGAAAATAGAGAAAAATCTCTACTCCCACTCAATAGTTGCAGGTGGTTTACTTGAAATATCATAAACTACTCTGTTAATACCATCAACTTCATTGATAATACGACGGGAAATTCTCTCTAGTAAATCATGTGGAAGATGAGCAAAAGTTGCTGTCATCCCATCTACTGCTTCAACAACACGAACAGCTACAGTGTTATCATAAGTACGATTATCACCCATTACACCAACTGATTTTACATTTAAAAGAACTACAAATGCTTGCCATGTTTTAGCATAATATCCACTTGCTTTAAGCTCATCTAAAAGAATAACATCAGCTTCTCGTAGTAAATCTAAATCGGGAACATTAACATCACCCATAATTCGTATAGCCAATCCTGGTCCAGGGAATGGATGACGGTTTATCATATCAGATGGTAATCCTAGTTCTAGTCCAATTTTACGTACTTCATCTTTAAACAATTCTCGTAAAGGTTCAATAAGTTCAAAATCCATCCAATCAGGTAAACCACCAACATTGTGGTGTGATTTAATTACTTCAGATGGACCATTTACAGAGATAGATTCTATAACATCAGGGTAAAGTGTTCCTTGTGCTAAAAATTTAATACCATTATGTTTTTTAGCCTCTTTTTCAAACTCTTCTATAAAAGCATGACCAATGATTTTACGTTTAGTCTCTGGGTCACTCACCCCTGCAAGTTTTCCAAGAAAATTATCTGCTGCATCAACAGTGATTAGAGGAGCTTTAAGATTGATTTTAAAGACCTCTTCAACCTGTTCACGTTCTCCTTTTCTAAGGAGTCCATTATCAACAAAAACAGGAATGAGTTGATCACCAATTGCTTCATAAAGCATAGCTGCAACTACAGAACTATCAACGCCTCCGCTTAAACCACAAAGAACTTTTCCATCACCAACTTTTTCTTTGATTAGAGCAATTTGTTGTTTTAAGAAGTGCTCCATTTTCCATTTTTCAGTAACTCCACAAATGTTTTTTGCAAAATTACGAAGCATTAAGTAACCCTCTTCTGTGTGTTGTACCTCAGGGTGATACTGCATTGCATAAACTTTTTTCTCTTCGTTTGCAATAGCCGCATAAGGTGAGTTTGCAGAAGTGGCAATTGGTACAAAACCTTCTGGAAGTACATCAACTTTATCACTATGGCTCATCCAAACTATACGATTATCATCACAATCGTGCAAAAGAGGAGAATCAGTTTCTATTTTAAGTTCAGCCTTGCCATATTCATGATGAGAAGAGCGTATAACACTCCCCCCAAAGTCAACAGCTATTCGTTGCATACCGTAACAGATTCCGAGTATTGGAAGTCCCATTTTATATACATCTTTGTCAACTTCATAAGCATCTTTATTATATACAGAAGATGGACCACCACTAAGAATAACACCTTTAGGGTTTTTTGCTTTAATCTCTTCTACTGAAGTGTGGTATGGAAGAATTTCACAGTATATTTTGTCTTCACGAAGACGACGAGCTATAAGTTGAGTGTATTGAGAACCAAAATCGAGGACTATTATACTAACATCTGTCATTTTAATGCCTTTTCAAAAATAATTAATTAAGTCTGAAAGAATACTATAAATAAGGTTAATTTTTGATTTGGTAAATTTTATTGAATAGATTATTTTTTTTGTTTTTTTCTAAAGAGGTGATATTGTTCGGCTTCACAAATTTCTTCAATATAAGTTTCAGGGCATTTTTTTGAATTTTTCCAAGCACCAGAGGGAACACGAACTTCAAGGAGACCTTTGTTTCTTAGTTTAATAATCTTTTTATCACTTAAGATTTTTTCTGTTGGTGAAAAATCGATTTTTGATAAGTCAACATCATTTTTGTAAAAACATGTTTGACGTTTAAAATTACCCCATCCTGGAACTCCTTCCATAGTATATGGCACTTCGTATCCATTTTTAAAGTCAACCATTATAGCATAGTGACTATCTTCAAAGCATTCTATTATTTCACCTGCTCCAAAGATTAAACCGTATACTTTATCACCTATTTTGGCATTTTTATAATAACTCATTATTATCCTTTTTTATAATTTTAATCATTTAATATAATAACGAGTGCAATAATAGATAAGAAAGGTTACAGAAGTATTACAAGGAGAGAAGATTAGTAAGTAAAGGAGTGTAAAGCAAACCTTGTAAAAACAAGGTTACTTTATATAATTTTTAGTAAAGGCCTAAAATTTCAAATTGAAAGTACCAAATAGCAACAGATACTATATAACCTACTAAAATTGTCCAAGCGTGTTTCATATGTGAACCAAAAGTATAAATACCATGAAGTCTACCCATAACACCAACACCCGCTGCCGAACCAAAGCTAATTAAACTACCACCAACACCAGCAGTCATTGTTACTAGTAACCATTGGTCAAGTCCCATTTCAGGTGAAGATTTTAAAATAGCACTCATTACCGGTACATTATCTACAATGGCAGACAGAAATCCTACACCAATATTTGCAGCAGTTGGACCAAACATACCATATAGGTCATGGATATAATGCAAGAAGCCTAAAAAGTGAAGTGCTCCAACAGCTGAAAGAATACCAAAGAAGAAAAGTAGTGTATCATTTTCGACTTTTTGCATATTTACATAGATATTGAAACTGTTTTGTCCAGTTTTGGTTAGTTGTACAGAGTATAGTTTAAGAATAGCCATACCAAACATCATACCCCACATTGCTGGAAAATGGAAGAATTGATGTCCTAAAACAGCCATTATGATTGTTGAAATCCCAAGATAAACAACACCCATTCCACCGTCTGCAACAACAGGTTTTTTCTCAGTTGATGCATCAAAAGGAGGTTGTCCAGAAGGAACTGACATACTAAGTAAAGAGGCAGTGACAACCCATCCTAGAATAGAAGCTGGGAAGAGATAAAGAAAGTCAATAAACTCTCCCTTGTTTGCAGTCCAAGCCATTAGAGTTGTAATATCACCAAATGGCGACCATGCACCACCGGCATTAGCAGCAACAACAATATTGATAGCACCCGGAACTAAAAATGCAAGATTTTTTTTGTCAATTGTAAAGAGTACAGTTGAGAGAATAAGTGCCGTTGTTAAGTTGTCTGCAACAGGAGAGATAAAGAAAGCTAAGAGACCTGTTAACCAAAAGAGCTTTTTGTATGTATAACCTTTTGAAACAAGTTTATATTTCATTAAATCAAAAACACCACGCTCTATCAATGTTTCTATATAGGTCATAGCTACAAGTAAGAAGAAGAAAATTTCTGCAATTTCGAGTATAAGTAACTCTAGTTCATCATGAAGGGAATCAGGATTTAAGCCATTAATAGCATAATAGATACCGATAAGCATAAACATAAATGTTCCTGCAAAAAGTGCTGGTTTAGCCTTGTTAACTTCCCATCTTTCTTCTGTTGCTATAAAGTAGTAAGCTATTATAAAGACGGCTAAACTTAACCATCCTACCCATGTTGTTGCTAGATTTACATCTGCTCCGGCATGTGCAACTGCTTGTGTTACACCTTCTACGACTGAACCATGTTCCATTTAATTCTCCTCTTGTATGGTGTGAACCCCTATAGATTCACTTCTGTTTAAGCACGAGATGACAATCTCTCGAGCTGTTAGTAAACGAAATTTCAATAGTTTACCAATATTTTCATTTAAAAGAGCATTAATTGTCTCTAATGCATCATTTAATCCTCTATTTGTTCTAATTATAGATACATTTTCCCACATGATATGTCTAAGCTGATTTTTTTTCGTTTTGTCCTCTTTTAAACTCATAATATCATGTAGAATATCAAACTCTACAAACTCTTTAGGCTCGTTTATATGCTTGAGTATATCTTGTGTAGCTCTCTTGGCAAACACTAAACCCTCTAATAGCGAATTTGATGCTAGCCTATTTGCTCCATGAACACCAGTAGATGCGACTTCTCCAACTGCATAAAGATTTTTTATACTTGGAACTCTTGCATTTAAATCTGTTTTAATACCTCCAATCGCATAATGAAAAGCAGGTGATATTGGTACTCTAGCATCGGGTACATTAAAACCTAAACTTCTTAATGTTTTACAAATATTAGGAAAACGATGCTCAAAATATTGTGCATCAAAATTAGATACATTTAAATAAACATTTAGACCTGTTTTCTTTTTGTACATATATATAGATTTACTTACAATATCACGAGATGCTAGTTCTCCTCTCTCATCATAATCAAAGAGAAATCTTTTAGCATTTTCATCTTCAATAGTTGCTCCCTCTCCACGAAGAGCCTCTGTTAGCAACATTTTTTGTGCATCTGCACTTTTTACAAAAACAGTTGGGTGAAATTGAAGCATTTCCATTTTATCTAAGGGAATTCCTTTTTCTACACATAAACCCTGCATATCTGCACTAATACAAGGGGCATTAGTGTGATACTCAAAGAGTGAACCAACCCCTCCACTTGCAATAATGACATTTTTGGCATAGATATTTTTAGTTTCTCTATGGTCTAGAACGGTTACTCCATAACACTCATTATTTTTTATTAGCAAGTCAACGACTCGTGCATCACCAAGCATAGCATGAGTATTTTGTTTGAGTAAAAAGTAGTGTAAGTATCTACCAGTTGCATCACCCCCAGCATGTAAAATACGTTCGCATGAGTGTGCTGCCTCTTTTGTATAGAGGAGTTCCCCATTTTCATCTTTGTCAAAACGAAAACCATTATTGATGAGGTCATCAATAGCCTCTCGTGATTTTTCACTCAAAAGTGTCACAGCTTCTTTATCACACAGTCCAGACCCAGCATCTAAAGTATCTTGAATATGAACGGGAATATCAGCTTCATTACGAGCCAAAGCTACACCACCTTGTGCATAAAAAGTATTACATTTAAAAGTCTCACGCTTATTGATAAGCAACACTTTTTTATCTTTAGGAAGGTTCATGCTCGCATAAAGCCCTGCGACACCCGCACCAATTATTATTACATCATATTGAATCATCTGCTGACACAACTCTCATTATTATCAAAACTCTTTTTTTTGAGTTTAAAATCTATATTTTTATCACCAGCAGGAACTTGTTCTACATAATAGGGAGCTCCTCTGTAACCACAGGCACTAATGCTTAACAGTAAACTTGCTATAATTACTACATGATAATTCTTAGCCAAACTCATAAAAATATTCAAAATATACCTTTTTTAAAACAATTTGTTGATAATAATACACAAAGTATTAAAAGGGCTTTAAATGAGACTTGAAGAAACAATAAAACAGTTGCCTTCAAGTGCAGGTGTATATCAATATTTTGATAAAAATGGGCATTTACTCTATGTAGGAAAAGCGAAAAACCTTAGTAATCGGGTAAAAAGCTATTGGCAATTCACACCAAATCTACGGGCTTCTTCGCAATTAGGTTCTCGTATAGCAAAGATGATAAGCCAAACAGTATCTATGGGTTACATTGTTGTAAACTCTGAACACGATGCACTAATCCTTGAAAACTCTCTCATTAAGCAGTTAAATCCGAAATATAACATACTACTTCGTGATGATAAAACATACCCATATATTTATATTGATAATTCTGAGGAGTATCCACGCTTTGATATTACTCGTAAAATTTTAAAAAGTAAAGAGATTACTTACTTTGGACCTTTTTCTGTTGCTGCACGAGATATTTTAGATTCTGTATATGAAACCTGTAAACTTGTACAAAAGAAAGCCTGTTTAAAGTCAAAAAAACTCTGTTTATACTATCAAATAGATAAGTGTTTAGGACCTTGTGAATTAGATGTGACACAACAAAGATATAATAAAGAGCTTGATTTAGCAACAAGTTTTATTAAAAATAAAAATTTACTTCTTAAAAAATTAGAAGAAAAGATGCTGTTTTATGCTGAGGAGATGCGCTTTGAAGAGGCTGGAGAGCTACGAGATAGAATAGAGAGAATAAATCGCTCTGAAATTAAAAGTGATATTGACTTTGCAAGTGAAGAAAATTATGATATTTTTGTACTAGAACACTCAAATACAAGAGCAGTTGTTGTCCGTATTTTTATGCGACATGGAAAAATTATTTCATCTTCTTATGATTACATACAGCTTAATGATGGTGTTGACTATGATGCACTTTATAGTAGAGTTTTACTTGATTTTTATGAGGGAGACAAACCACCCATTATCGCTCCAATTTTACTTGGTGCAAATTTTGAGGGTTTAGAAATTATAAAAGAGCATTTAAGTGCTATTTTTGGTAAGAAAGCTCAAATAGATATTCCACAAAGAGGAACTAAAAAGAAATTAGTTGATTTGGCTTTTCTCAATGCACAAGAGTTACTCAAACGTGATAAAAATTCAAATCAGACACAGGTACTTTATGATTTACAAAAGTTGTGTGATTTGCAAAAAGTACCAAATAGAGTAGAAGTTTTTGATAATTCTCATATGTCTGGAATGGCTACAGTTGGAGCTATGATTGTACATGATAATGGCTGCTTTGATAAAAAAAGTTATAGAACTTATCATCTTGAAGCTAAAGATGAATATGCTCAAATGAGAGAAACCCTTAGTAGAAGAGTAGAGAGTTTTTCTAAAAATTCTCCTCCTGATTTGTGGATTATAGATGGTGGGGCTACACTGCTCAAATTAGCAATAGATATTTTAGAATCTAATGGTGTTTTTATTGATGCGATTGCTATTTCAAAAGAAAAAATAGATGCAAAATCTCATCGAGCTAAAGGAAAAGCGGATGATATAATTCACACAAAAATTGGGATGTTTAAACTTAAAAATAGTGATAAAAGATTGCAATGGACTCAAAATTTAAGAGATGAGGCACATCGAGCAGCAATTACTTTTCATAAAAAGACAAAATTAAAGCTTGATAAAGAGAGTAAACTTTTAAGTATAAAGGGGATTTCACAAGCAAAAATTGTTAAATTATTGAATCATTATGGAACTTTTGAAGAACTTAAAAATGTTTCGGTTGAGGATATAAGTGAAATATTGAGCAATAAAGATGCAAATATAATCAAAAATTTTTACAACTAAGTTTTCTTTTTCCTGCTTTATGATATATTTGTGGTAATTCTAAATTTCAAACTTTAAGTAGTTTAAAAGTATAAGGTTTTTTAATGAGTAAAGTAATACCTAAAGATGAAGAATATGTTTATGAGGGAAGTGTTATTATCAGTCAAACTGATTTAAAGGGCGTTATCACTTATGCCAATCGAAAATTTTGTGAAATCTCCAATTATCCCGCATCCGAACTTGTTGGGCAGCCACACAATATTGTTAGACATCCTGATATGCCAAAAGCGGTGTTTGCAAGAATGTGGCAAACTATATCGTCTGGTCAAGTCTGGAATGGTACAATTAAAAATTTACGAAAAGATGGGCTTTATTATTGGGTAGAGACTGAAATCTTACCGATTAGAAATGATGAGCAAGAAGTGACGGGATATATTACTGTTAGAAAACCAGCTTCTAGAAAAAATGTTTTCGAAATGGAAGAGACCTATGAAAAAATGTTATCTTTAGAGGATTAAGGATAGAGGATGTTAATATATAATGCCAATAAAGAATTTGTAGGAATTGATGAAAGTTACCTTAAAGTTTTTGGATTCTCGAACTTAGCGGAGCTACGAGCCGAAGCAGCAGATTTTGCTGATTTATTTGTAAAAACGCCAGGCTGTGTTCATAATTTTAAGCATGTTCACTGGATTGATTTTATAACTTGCGGTGAATCATTTGAAAAACCAAAAGTTATTATCAATGTTCATTCTAAAACATACACTGCCAAAGTTGTTATTAATACTCTCTTTTTAACAGATAATCCATCTTCCAAAGCATATGCAATTATTTTAAATGATTTACGAGCTTTAAGTTCTGAAGAAAATAATAAGATTTCCGATGAGCTTTTACATAAACCTATTCCAACTCCAGTAATTGAAGAACAAACTACTGCTCCACTTGAACAAGTAAAAGAAACAGTAGTTCTTGATTCATACAGTATTGATATAGAAGATGAAGATGAAGATAATTATAATGATAGCTATGAAGAAGCATATACGCAGGAGATAGTAACTCCTAAGCAAGATAGTTTTATAGAAGATAAAATCCAACTACCAGATATGGAACTAGAGTATGAAGAGAGTTCACAAGAGGAGTTCAAAGAAGAGGAAGAGATAGTTGAATATGCTGATGAAACATCAGATAGTGACTATATTTTTGATCCTAAAGTGGCTTCGGAAGAGTTAGGTCTTCCTGTTGATTTAATAGAAGAATTTATAGAAGACTTTATCGCTCAAGCAAAAGATTTTAAAGAAGAACTTTATATATCACTGAGTGAAGGTAATATTGATAATGTGAAAATATTATCGCATAAACTCAAAGGTGTAGCAGCTAATTTGAGAGTTGAGGATGCCTTTAATCACTTGAGTGTTGTGAATACCTCAAGTGACCATAAAGAGATAGAGTTAGAACTTAACTCTTTTTATAGAATTATTTCTAAATTAGCCGGAGAAGAGATCGCTCCTAGAATACTTAAAGTTAGCAAACTTGAACCAGAACCGGTGAGTATTGAAGAATTTATTACTGTTGCAGAAGAAGATGAGAGTGATGCTTTAGTTTTAGAATTTAAAGATGAAGTTCCAGAAGAAATTATAGAAGAACCTGTGATTGAGGAAAATGATTCTCAAATTGAGATGGATTTTGCTCACGATATTGAAGATGAAGATGTACCTCAAAAAATAGATTTACCTGAATTGGCTGATGATGATTTTTTAGCAACTGATGTTGAACCTGAAGATATGAAGTTGGACTTAATAGATGATATATTGATTGTTGAGACAACTCAGATAGATGAAATACCTCCACTTAGTGAAATTGAAGAGGAAGATTTAGATATTGAACTTATAGAAGAGAAAGTTATTGAGGCAATAATTGAACCAGTCGTTGAACCTATAGTAGTAGAATATCCAAAAGAACGTATCGCGAGTGAAATAGGTTTAGACATGGAAACTTTTAGTGAATTATTAGAAGATTATGTTATAGACTCTAATGCTTTAGTAATTTCAATGAAAGAAGCATTGTCTCAAGATGATTTTGCTAAATGTAAAAAAGATGTTTTAGTCTTAAAAGGTATGAGTGATAGTATGCATGTTAAGGCAATTACAGGCGAGATAGAGTGTTTGATGAATTCATCAGATAAAAATGAGATGACAAATGCTATTGAGATAATAGATAATGTTATTGAGCAAATTTCAAAGTAGAGGTCAGGTAGATGAATTTAGGATTAAAAAACAGGCTTAGACTGATTAGTCTTTTTCCGATTGTTGTGTTACTCGCTATCATAAGTTATATGGTGTTTACCTCATATGAAAAATATAAGGATGCCACGGCATTTGTGCAACAAGAAGAGTTAAGCTTTGATAAAATGGATCAAACACTTTATCAACTCTCAAATGTTTATACAACATTAGAGAGAGCAAGTGAGGCAACAGCATCTGAAAAAGATTTTTTGGCAAATTCTTTATCTCAAAGAGAGGATTTGGAAGAGAATAAGGTTGATTATTGGATTTCAATTATTGCTAAAGCAGATTCTTTTACTTATGATAACTTAACAGATATGGAGCTTGTCACACGACTCGATAATATTTTTAAAACTAAGGAAAACGAAGCACTTTTTAAAGAGATTAATTCAAGAAGAACAGAGGTGTTTTCTTCTGTGCTCTCAGGTAAAGAGAGTGTGGATGTTGAGAATTGGTCTAAACTATTTTCTCAAAAAGAAAAAGTGCTCTCTCGTGCAGAAAATCTTATTTCAGTAGTTATGGAAAAGAGAGCTCTAGCAGTACAACAAGAGGCTTATTATACTCTTATAACTACAGCTGTTGTTTGGCTACTTGTACTTATATTGTCAATTTTAGGTTATTTGCTTTCAAGAGAAATTTCAAACAACTTAAAAAATCTTGAAAATGTTTTAAAAAGGGTTGTTGAAGGTACTCATAATGATGAGCATGGTGTCATCAATCTTGATACTGCAGATGGTGCAAATCAAGCCTACACACTCTTAGAAAAAATTATTGAGCAGACAAGAAAAGATAAGGATTCAGCACAAGAGGCGAGTGAAGCAAAATCAATGTTCCTTGCTAATATGTCACATGAAATTCGTACACCGCTTAATGGTATTGTTGGGTTTACTGAACTTCTTAAAGATACTGGTCTAGAAGAGGAACAGAGTGAATTTGTTGAGATTATTGAAAAAAGTTCTGAAAACCTTCTTGAAATTATCAATAATATTCTTGATCTTTCTAAAATTGAGAGTAATAAACTTGAAATTGAAGATATTGCATTTAACCCAATTGAAGAGTTTGAAAGTGCTGTTGAAGTTTATGCTGTTCGTGCAAGTGAAAAACATATTAATCTTGGTTGTTTTATTGATCCTAGACTTGAAAATCAAGTTAAAGGAGACCCTACTAAAATTAAAGAAGTTATTATTAATCTTCTTTCTAATGCGGTTAAATTTACAAGTAGCGCAGGTTCTATTAATGTTGATATCAGAAAACTTGAAACTGAACAAGATGGTATCACAAGAATTAGATTTGAAGTGCAAGATAGTGGTATTGGTGTAACGAGTGAGCAAAAAGCGAAAATATTTGAAGCCTTTTCTCAGGCCGATACTTCTATTACACGTAAGTATGGTGGTACAGGTCTTGGGCTCACAATTTCTAGTAACTTTATTGAACTTATGGGTGGTCAACTTGATATTCACAGTGAAGTGGGTAAAGGCACAACATTCTTCTTTACTCTTGACTTCGAAGAGGTTGAGTTTACTGAAGAGTCACTACAAGGAGTATTTTCTAATATTAATGCCCTTGTTTTAGAATCAGCACACAAAACAAAAAAACAAGAGACTTATCTTCGTGAATATTTAGAATTTTACGGTGTGAGTTATACCTCTTTTAAAAGTATTTATGAACTTGAAACACTGCAAAGACAGATAAATTATGATTTACTTTTTATTGATTTTGATTATACAGATGAGTCTGATTTACAAATTTATACTCATTTGCCACAAGAAATAATACTTTTAACGAAATCATTTTTTATGAAGCAAATTGATTCTCTTGGTATTGATATTTTTAAAACGGTTTATGAACCACTTAATAACTCTAAAGTTAGAGTTATGCTTGAGAATTACAATAAGACAAACTTTAGCGCTAAAAAGAAAGAAGAAAAAGCAATTCGTAAATTTGATGCTGATTCATCTCAATTTAATGCAAATGTTTTGGTAGCTGAAGATAATATAATTAATCAAAAATTGATTAAGAGGACATTGGAAGATTTAGGCTTAAACATTAGTTTAGCATCAAATGGTTTAGAAGCTTTCCAAAAACGTAAAGATGGAAATTTTGATTTAATTTTTATGGATATTCAAATGCCATTTCTTGATGGGATGGAGGCTACTCAAGAGATTTTAGAGTATGAGGAAGAGTATAATCAACCGCACATTCCTATTCTTGCATTGACAGCAAATGCACTAAAAGGGGATAGAGAGCGATTTTTAGATGCAGGTTTAGATGAATATACTACGAAACCACTAGTACGTTCAGAAATTGTGTCACTTTTAAATCATTTCTTAGCTGATTATATTATAGATAGAAATGCTGTTGATAGTGAGATAACTGAACAAGAAACAATATCTGAGCCGGCACCTGAAGAAGTAGAAGTAGTTGATTCAGCTATGATTGAAGAACCTATAATGGATGAAAAAGAATCAGAAACAGTTCCAGAAGTAGAAGAGATAAAAATTGAACTTGACACTGATGAGGAGTTAGTAGAAGATTTAGATGTAGCACTTGATTTTGAAAGCAAATTTGAAGAAGAACCAGAACCAGAACTTATTTCTGAACCTGAGATTGAACCTATAGTAGAAGAAAGTATTGAAGAAATAAGTGTTGAAGAAGAAGCAATAGAGTATGCTTATAAGGCTGATATCCTCTTGGTTAAAAAGAGTATGTTTGAAGCAAAATTATTTGGTAAAATTATAGATAAACTTGGTTATACACATGAAACAGCAAGAACTGTTACTGATATGTATAATCTGCTAGAAGAAAATAGTTATAAAGTTATTGTATTGGATAAGGAGTGCGAGGGATTGGATTTAGCAGATGCCTCAGAAATTATCAAATCTAAGGGTGCTCAAAAAGAGTTAACAACAAGCATAATTCTTATTACTGATGCTTCTTCTGATGAAGAGAGTAGTGATGCAACATATGTTCATGAAATGGTAAAAAATGGTGTGAGTAAAGATTTACTCAGATTACTATTTGAAAAATTTATTTAAGGAAGTAAGATATGCAAAAAAATAATTTGGTAGTTTTAGCAGTTGATGATGATTTGATAAACCTGAAACTTTTAAAGTCTATGTTGAAAAAAAATCCTAATATTGCAGAGGTTATTGAAGCAAAAAATGGCTCTGATGCGATTGGACATTTAAAGGCACGTAGTGATATAGATTTAATTCTATTGGACATAATAATGCCTATAATGGGTGGTATAGAGATGCTTAAAGTAGTTAGAGCCGATGATAATCTTAATCAGGTTCCTATTATTGTGTTAACAACAGATGAAACGAAAAAAAGTGAAGCTTTAGAATTTGGTGCGAATGGCTTTTTAATGAAGCCAATTCGTAATGATGAGTTGCTAAAGAAAATTGCAACAGTTATTATTTAAATAATCCTATCTCGTTAAAAGAAGTTCTAAATAAGAACTTCTTTTAACACTTCTTCTACTCGTTTAACCCCTAAAATTTCCATTGTATCTTTAACTTCTTTTGGAATATCGTCTAAATCTCTTTCATAATTTTTTTGTGGGACTAAAACTTTTGTCATACCTGCTTTGTGTGCTGCGATTAGTTTCTCTCTAAGCCCGCCAATTGGTAATACATCGCCACTAAGAGACACTTCACCAGTCATTGCTATCTCAGAACGAATTTTTCTTGAACTTAGAATAGATGATATGACACTCACCATTGCAATACCAGCACTTGGTCCATCTTTTGGAGTTGCTCCATCTGGAACATGTACATGTAAATCATAACGTTTGTAAACTTCACTAGCATCTACAGTAACTTTGTCTTCTATCTCTTTAAAAGTTTTAGGTATATTTTTGCTATCAATTGGAAGTTTTTTGGTATCTATAAGAGTTTTAACAACACTCATAGCAATTCTAGCCGATTCTTTCATAACATCACCTAGACTCCCTGTAAGTTGTAGTGAACCTTTGCCTTTAATGCGAATAGACTCTATTTTAAGAACATCACCACCAACAGCTGTCCATGCAAGACCATTTACTACACCAATAACAGGAACTTTATCTGTTTTTTCAATTTCAAAGACACTTTTGTCAAAGAAATCTTTTAGATTTTTGAGAGTAATAGAGACTTTGTCAAGTGATGGATTTTGTAGTACATCTTGAGCTATTTTTCTACTTACATCTGCTAAACGACGACGTAAGTTACGAACACCAGCTTCACGAGTATAACTATGTATCAGCTCTTTTAAGGCAGGTTTAGAGATAGCAAATTCAGACTTTTTCAGTCCATGTTTTTTTAACTCTTGAGGAATTAAATATCGTGATGCTATTTCAAATTTTTCTTGAGGAGTATATGAACTTACTGTAATAAACTCCATTCTATCACGAAGAGCAGCAGGAATACGACCAACATCATTAGCAGTAGCAATAAAAATAACATCACTCAAGTCAAGATTGAAGTTTAAATAGTAGTCTCTAAAAGCATTATTTTGTTCAGGGTCTAAAATTTCTAAAAGAGCTGCTGTTGGGTCTCCTCTTTGGCTACGAGAGACTTTGTCTATCTCATCAAGAACTATTACAGGATTCATTTTTTTGGCATCAATCAGCCCTTGTGTAATTCTACCAGGCATTGCACCCACATAAGTACGTCTATGTCCTCTGAGTTCATTTACATCTTCTAGTCCACCAAGTGCTATACGAATAAGTGGGCGTTTGAGTGCTGTAGCAATAGAGTTTGCTAAAGATGTTTTACCAACACCTGGAGGGCCTGAGAAACAAAGAATAGCTCCTGCACTATTTTTTTGTTTTACACCACGAAGTGCTAAAAGCTCTTTTACTGCAAAGTACTCGACAATTCTTTTTTTAGGTTTTTTAAGTGAAAAGTGGTCTTTGTCTAGTTGTTTTTCAACATCATCAATTTTGAGTGCTTTTTTCGCGAGTTCACCATAAGGTATATCTAGTACCCAGTCAAGGTATGTTTGTGTCATTGAAGCATCTGAAGAGTCTGGATGCATACGAGAGTAGCGTTCTAGCTGTTTGTTTATCTCTTTGTAGGCATCTTCACCCATGCTATTTTTTTTAGCTTCTAGGCGCTTTTGATACTCTTCTATCTCTTCATTACGAGAGTTGTCTGTTCCTAGCTCTTTTTGTATCTCTTTGAGTTGTTCTTTTAAAAAGTACTCTTTGTTAACTTTTTCTATGTGAGTATGAACTTTTGAGCGAATTTCTTTTTGAAGTTTATTCGCTTCAATTTCATCAATCAGATAGTCTATAAGATCTAAAAATCTTTTTTCAGTATCTACTTCTACAAAGAGCTTGTAAGCTTGCTCTTTTTTGAGTTTAATTGTTGAACATATCAGGTCTATAATACGATTATGGTCATGGTTCTCTTCTATGGTACGAAGTAAATCCGGTGGAAAATAGTTACTTACACTTGAGAGTGTTCTTACTTTTTCTCGCACAATTTCTAAAATAGCATCAATTTTTAAAGAATTAACTTCTGTTGGTTCAATAACTTCAACATGAGAGATAAGAGGCTCTTGAGAAACTTCATACATAACTTTTGCTCGTGCTAAGCCCTGAAAAAGAACTTTAACTCTTCCATCTGGAAGGGCAACTTTTCTCATGATAGAGCCAATAACACCTGCATCATACAGGGAATCAAAATCTCTTTTTCCCTCATGGGTAGGTTTTGTTGGGCAAACTATAACTAACGTATTGTCTTCTATAGCTTTTGTTGCTGCATCGATATTACTATTATCATGTAGAAATAGAGGTGATATCATAAAAGGGTATAAAAAAAGTTCATCTTCTGCTATCACAGGGATATCCGCGGGAAAAGTTCCGTAATTACTAAGGTTCATATATTTGTATCCTTATGGTTTTAAATTTGTGTTGTTGTTGTCATTTTTTACAGAGTTTCTAGAAACAACACTTACTGTATCAGGTATAATAAATCCATACCAACTCGCCGTTCCATCACCCTCAAACCACTCTTTGTACCAAGGAGTGTTAGTTCTATTTATACTGTCCCAGTGTATCCATGGTTGAGGCTTAATTGTTCGATAATAAGCAGCACTTTTTGGTTTATCTACTCTATCATATAAAGATGCGATGCTTTCATTAAGTGCTGCTTCTGCCATGTGTAAGTTTGTCGCCATTGTATCTACTACATGATAATACATAGAATTTGGATAAGTTTTTTGAAACTTTTTTGATGCAACTAGTGCTTCATGTATAAGAGCTTGGTCCCGTCTAGGGTTAGGAAGGGCCATGTACTTTGCTTTTATTTTCATAAAGTCTGAGAACTCTTTTTCATTTTCATTTGCATATCTTTTTATATATTCACTTAAAAAATGCTCACTTAAAAGATACTCTTCATAATGCATATGTGCAATGGCTAGTATCATCGTAGCCTCAGGTAAAAGTGGTGAACCGGCATGTTCACTTTGAAGTGAAGAGTAATAGCTGTCTGCTTTGTCGATGCTACCACCGGAAACCGACTCTATTATTTTAGCATACCAATAGACAGCAGGTTTGTTGTACTCTTCTAATTCTTTTGAACATCCTGTAAGGAAAATGAAGGTAGAAAGTGTAAGAAGTATAAATTTTATTTTTATATGCATAAAATAGAGTCCTAAAATTAAATATGCTGTATTTTATCCAAAAGATATATAACACTCTTTAAACTAGGAATATTTTATGCTTAAAAGTGATACAATGAGCGAAATAAAATAAAAAAAAGGTTTTTTATGAAATTTGATATTATGATACCCCTTTTAGGTTTTGAGGATATTAAGCAAGTAGAGTTACAAAAAATTGATGATATTTTTATGAAGATGCAGTCGTGTGAAGATGAAAATGTATCATTTGTTTTAGTAAATCCTTATGCATTGAGAGAGTATGATTTTAATGTTCCAGATAATACAAAGGATATTTTAGAGATTACTGAAGAAGCAAACTTACTTATTTATAATATTGTACTTATTCAAACACCTATTGAAGATTCAATTGTAAATTTCATAGCCCCAATCATATTTAATACAGACAACTCAAAAGTAGCACAGATTATTTTGGCTGATTCCAAAGAATATGGAGTTGCTGAAAAAATTTCCTCTTTCTTGGCATAAATAAGATTTTTTTCTTATTTATGACTAAAAATATGCCTTATAACCTCAAAATCCATTTACTTTCAGCAACTTTGAAGCTTAAACAATAGATAATTTATAAGAAGTGATTATAAACTGCTACTGAGCCCTGTTTTTGGGTGCAGTTTTTTTAGCTTTATAAGGAGCTTATTATGAAGACTTTAATACTAAATTCTCTAAAACTTTTTTTTATATCTTTCTTGGTTTTTTCTTTTCCTGCAATGGCAGCAGAAGTAGAACCCAATGAGAGTTGTGAAGCAGCAAATCTTTTACTTGATACTGCTATTTCAACAGATTCTAATTATCTTAGTGGAACTGTTGATGACAATAGTGATGATGATTATTTTAAAATTATCTTAACTCAAAGAGCAGAACTAAGACTTGATAAGCATGACCGTAATAATAAAAAAACACGAGCACAGGTTTTAGAGAGTGACTGTTCAATAAGTTTAGGTAGTACAAATAGTAAAGATGAAACAAATTGGAAATTTTTACTTGATGCGGGTACATATTATATTCGTTTTTATCGTTCAAATGCAGATAATGCTGAGTATAAAATAAGAGCACAAATGAATAGGGTAGCTGATTTTATTGTAAGTAAAAGTGTTAATAATGCAGCCCCTACTGTTGGTGATACTATTACTTACACAATTAGTACAGCTAATAATGGTCCATCAGGTAGTCAAATACATATAACAGATGTATTACCCACAGGCTTGACCTTCGTAAGTGAAAATCAAAACGGATGTAGTCAAAGTGGAAATGGTTTGGATTGTAAAAAATGGTTGGATTCTGGTGCAACTTTTGAAGTTGATCTGGAGGCGAGTATAAACAATGGGGTTAGTGGCTTAATAACAAATACAGTAGATGTAGAAAAAGATACTACCAATAGTAATGGAGACAAAACTTTTGAAAGCGATTTAGCTAATAACAGTGCTAATGTAAATATCACAGTATCTGCTAGTACTGCTCCACCACCAGTTCCAACTAATGAGACTATTCCAAGCACAACTACTACAGATAATAGTGCAACTTGTGGAACTTTTGAAGATGGACTTCAAACTAGAGCAAATAATAGTACAGTTAGTTTTAGTGGAGGAAGTGGGAAACTATTTAATAATCCAGATGCTGGATTAAATACTTATACTACCCCAGTAAATGGTGGCTCAGGTAATGATATTACTTGTAATGATAATCTTGATGGAACTGCAGATCAGTCTTGTAGTGCAAATGGTGTAGGAGCAATGGATATAACATCGTTTACAATGCCGTATCCTGTGACTTATACCTTTGTTTCTCCTTTTGATACTAGTTCTGGTGATACTATTGTGGTAGGTACTGTGGCTTGGGGTGATGATTATAATAGTGGAACTCCACTTGAAGATTTTATTTATAATGTAGTATCAGCTCATGGTGGAGTTTCTCCTAATCATCTAAATTTTAAGGCTACAAATTTACTTAAACTCGGTACATTGTCCACTCAAGTAGGTAATGAAGTTACATTTACCTCTAAAACAGGTGATATATTTGAATTACAACTCAAAAGTGTTACAACAAGTACAAATAATATCTTTACAGCTAATACGAAGATAAAAAATATCAAAATGGATACGGTGGCTTTTGGTAATGATGCAACTATTTCTTTAAAAGCAGACCAAACTATAAAAATTAATACATTGTCAACTTCTCATACCACTACATTAATGATTGAAGCACAGTACATAAATATTAATACTTTTACAGATATTTCAGGCTCAGGACAAGCCAATACTGTAACTATAAAAGCTGATTATATAGATATTGGTAGTTTCAATGTTGGGGATGTTACTACCCTTAATATTGTTCCATACACTGCAGGACAAAAAGTTGTTGTAAAAATGAATACATTTCATACAGGTTCAAAAAATGTTATTAATTTTAAAGAGGGTGATTATTATATAAAAACACTCGATACTCAAGGAAGTGGTAATGGGTATCAATGGAATATGGATGTGGGAAATAGAGTGAACTTATTTTTGGAAGATGATTATACAACTGATTCTGAAATTGGCATCAATGCCGATACAACAGGTGGTAGTAATTTATGTTCTGACTCTCATAGTGCTCTTGATTTGTTTATCTTTACAAAAGGTAATGTAACTGTTAAAAATGACTCTAGACTTGTAGCTACAATTTACTCGGAACAGAATGTTGCTTTAAATAGTGCAAGTTATATTAAAGGTGCTATTTCAGCCAATGATTCTATTACCCTTGGGAATGCAACGGAGGTTTGTTATGACCAAAATATTGATTCGGGTGGTTATGGAGAGTGTTCTGCTGTCTCTTTTACTTGTGCTAATCCAAAAGAGTTTACAGAAGTGTTTAAAACCAGTGCCCACTCAAAGATGATTCAAGCCGGTAATAGTTCACTATGTAAACGACAAGGAAGTTCTGGAACAACTTGTGATCCAGCTGGTGCATCAAGGTCTAGTAGTAACAATGCCATTTATATGATAAATAATGATTATGATGATGTGAGTGGTATTACAGATTCTTCAGCAACAACACTTAACTCCTCAGCTGCAGAAATTGATATCCCTGCTGGTAAAGAAGTACTATGGGCAGGACTGTTTTGGCAAGGCTATATGGTAAATAAAGATGATACTTTTAAAGAAAAAGGTAAAAGTATTAAGTATAAAATAGAAGGTGCTGCTACTTATGAAAGTGTGACAAATGCTGAGATGAACTGGGTACATTTTAGTTCGAGTCGAATGTATTATCAAAGTTTTGTTGATATTACAACTTATGTAAACAGCAATGGTGGAGGCTTTTACTGGGTTGGTGACATTGCAACGACAGAAGGAACACCAACCGGAGGAAGTTATGGTGCATGGTCCATAGCAGTCGTTTATAGAGATAAAAATGAAAAACTCAATAATACAACCGTTTTTCATGGTTATAAAGCTTTTGCTGGTACGACAGATATTAATAATGCCATTTCTTATGCCAATACTAACTCATGTAATGCTGCTAATACCGGAGTAGGTAATAGTGTATCTTCAACACTTAGTGGGTTTTTAACTCCAAAAGCTGGAACTGTTGAGTCAAGTCTTATTGTTTTTGCTGGGGAAGGTGATACATGGGGTGGTAGTGAATATGGCTATATCACAGATGCAAGTAATACACGACGAAATTTGTCCAATGGTTTAAATCCTAACGGTAATATTATGAATGCCACTATTACTCGAGATAACAATTATGTTAGAAATGGTAAACCGTATTATTCTGATAATAGTTTAGGAATTGATATTGATGAATATAATTTAACAGGCATATTGAATAATAATCAAACTTCTACAGAAATTACTTTTACTTCTGGCGGTGATGGTTACATGCCAGGAATGTATGCTCTTCAAACGGAGTTACGAGCACCTAAACTCTGTTATGATTATTCATATAATCAAAATGGGATTTCATTTACTGAAGATAACAACGGTTCTAAATCCCCTAGGATTATAGGAACTGTCTCTACACTTTCACCAGTAGAGGTGAAACTTTATGTCGTGAACTTAGAAGATGCACTCTCTACTGTAACAGATATGAAGATGCATATTACCGATATTAATACTACCAACCTATGTGAGCTTTTTCCTTATTGGCTCACATTATATGATGGTAA